>Ga0315274_10000117_pt1 | contig 113488 bp, 98 predicted proteins | sample YL17G02_20_MG_FD_203700 | JGI IMG/M metagenome (GOLD analysis project Ga0315274, IMG submission 203700) | Sediment microbial communities from Yellowstone Lake, YNP, Wyoming, USA - YL17G02_20 | ecosystem: Environmental > Aquatic > Freshwater > Lake > Sediment | place: USA: Wyoming | collected...
CGCCTCTTGAGCCTCCCGCGAAAGCGAGCGCCCATCTTTTCCCTTCAGCTGCTTTGGTTTTTTCATAATAAACAATCATAGCATAAATATCGGCAAATGTCAACTACTTTGTGTTCTGATTAGTAATACCAGATCCGGTTGCGGAGATGGTGATACATTGTATCACCATCATATCTTTGAGGCTTTAGTCATCACCATCAGCGGAAGCGTACCCGCACATGGCCAGCCGAGCCCTGCGTTTTCATCCCCGCCCAAACCGCCGAGTATTTTCCGATCGGGTGATACATTGTATCACCGTCTCCTTTCTCGGTTAGCAAGGAAATTGCGGCGGCGGATCCCGTCCTTGGCGTGATGCGCCTGCGGCCCGCGCCCTGGGAATTCGCGCTCTACTTTGATTGCTGACCCAGACCGGAACGCGCCAGGGGTTAACCGTATGAAATCTGACAGTCCGGTTTCACAGGACGGAAGGGTGCCTACTTTTTCAGGGTGTTTGCCATCTCCTGCCACTCCTGGACGCTCCAAAATCCGCTTGCCGCGCCCGAAGTCGATGGCAATACGAAAATCAGGGTATCCTTCACCTTTTCGGGCTGAAGGCCGTATCGGTCGACTTTTCTGGCCAGGAAAATCTCTGCGGCCTTTTTGCCGTTGAAGGCCAATATTTTGGGAGCATAGGTCTCTATTTTCCTACTCAATTCCTCACAGTTAAAATCGGGATTCCCCAGCGACCTGTCTGTTCCATGTTTGGTCTTCACCAGATCGGTCAAGCCTATGCCATATTTCGGGAGCGAGGAATATTCATCGGGCTTGAGTTTCCTGGGGGTCAGCCCGATCTCATGGATCACCCCGTAAAACTTGTTTCCTATTCCAGCGTAATAGGCTTTCCTGGCAGCGGACCGGTCACCGACCGCCGTGCCACAGAAGACCACTTTCAGGTCCTTTTCAAGCACGTCCGGCAATACCTGCGTTTTTCGACCTCCCAGGTTTGAGGTTAAGAGGATAATCAAGGCCAAATGGCCGACCATGGAACTTCGCTTATTCATAGGACATCTCTTTTTCAGCTTCGTCCATTTCATCACCACCTCCGATTGGTCGGCATTATATCACAGACCAATGTCAGGATTGGTCAGAAAAAATCCATGGGCCTTAACTTTGCGACGGGCTAACGAGCAGGTATAATTAGGCTTATGGCGAGGCGGGCTGGTAGCAAGGGCAGCGCGGAGGACCGCGAGAAGCCGGTGCGCTTAAGGATCGCGCTGGCGCAGATCAATTCGCTGGTCGGGGACATTGAGGGCAACCGGAGGAAAATTCTTTCCTGGTGCAAAAAAGCCGCGGGGCAAAAGGTTGACCTCATTATCTTTCCCGAACTCGCGCTCACCGGGTACCCGCCCGAAGACCTTTTGCTCAAGCCGTCCTTCGTGAAGGACAACCTTTCCGCGCTGCAAGGGCTGTGCCAGGACCTTGCCGGGCTCCCGCTAGTTACGGTTGTTGGTTTTGTGGACGTTGCCAAGGACAACTTCAACGCCGCGGGCGTGATCCAGAGCGGCCGGCTCAAGGCCAGATACTATAAGCGCTATCTTCCCAACTACGGGGTTTTTGACGAGGACCGGTATTTCAAGCGCGGGGATCGTCCGCTGATTCTGGAATGGGGCGAGGTCCGGATCGGCGTTACTATTTGCGAGGACTTGTGGTATCCGGAGGGCGCGGAGATCGGGGAGGTTGACGTGATCGTCAGCCTGAACAGTTCGCCCTATTACTTTCAAAAAGGCATGTTCCGCGAGCGCATGTTCGGGACGCGCGCCTCGGACAACCAGTGCATTGTGGCCTATTGCAACATGGTTGGCGGCCAGGACGAACTGGTGTTTGACGGCGGCAGCCTGGTGTTTGACCCCAAAGGAGAAGTCATCGCTCGGGCGAAATCTTTCGAGGAAGACCTGCTGATCGCGGACCTGGACCTGGACCAGGTCTTCCGCTACCGGCTGAAGGAGCCCCGCATCCGCAAGCAGGTTGAACTCGAGACCGCGGAGCAAAAGGCGGTGCGCGTCAGGCTCCCTAACCCGCGGTTTGAAAAAGCGGCCCGGCGCAAGTCCGTCCCGGCAAGGATCGAGCCTCGGCACGGCGGAGCGGAGGAAATTTTCAAGGCGCTGGTTTTGGGCACGCGCGATTACGTGCTGAAGAACGGGTTCAAGAAGGTGCTGATCGGGCTTTCCGGCGGGATTGATTCCTCGCTGGTGGCCTGCGTGGCCAAGGAAGCATTGGGCCGGGACTCGGTGGTGGGCGTGACCATGCCCAGCCGGTACACCTCTTCCGGCACCAGGACCGACGCGCAAAAACTGGCCGGGAACCTCGGCGTCAAAATCCTGGAACTGCCGATTGAAAAAACTTTCGTTGCCTACCTTGAGACTCTGGCCGGGACGTTCAAGGGCCGAAAGCCGGACGTTACCGAGGAAAACATCCAGGCGCGCATCCGGGGGAATCTGCTGATGGCGCTTTCCAACAAGTTCGGGTGGCTGGTGCTCACCACCGGGAACAAAAGCGAGATCGCCACCGGATACTGCACGCTCTACGGCGACATGGCCGGAGGCTTCGGCGTGATCAAGGACGTGCCCAAGACCACGGTTTACAAGGTCTCGGAGTATTACAACAAAATGCGCGGCCGGGAAATCATTCCCCGGTCGGTGATCAATCGTGCGCCCTCAGCCGAACTCAGGCCCAACCAGAAAGACCAGGACACCCTCCCGCCTTACGAAATCCTGGACCCCATCATCCAGGGATACATCGTGGAAGACCTCGGGTTTGACGAACTCGTCCGCCGCGCCCACCACCCCGGCACCGTCAAGCGCGTCATCCGCATGATCGACACCAACGAATACAAACGCCGCCAGGCCCCGCCCGGGATCAAGATCACCCCCCGCGCCTTCGGCAAAGACTGGCGCCTTCCCATCACCAACCACTACAACCTGAAAAAGTAGCCGGCAGTCAGTAGTCGGCCTTCACGGCTTTTACAAATCGATAATTTTTGCGCTCAATTCTTCGAGGTCGCAGACAACAACGGTGGGTTGGTTGGTGAGGTAACCGGAGCATTCTCCGGGGTTGATGACGAGCATTTGTCCTTCCGCGGCCTCCATGACCTTGAGGTGGGTATGGCCGGAGACGATGAGGTGATAGCAGCGGGACTGCTTGAGGGCATCGATGAACACGGGTTCGTGCATGAGCGCGATTTTTCTTCCGGCGAGCTCGAGTTCAACCGGCCCCTTCTTGATCTCTCCGATCCCTTGCGCGGCTTTGAGGAGCATGATCCAATCGCCGTCGTTGTTTCCGAACACGCCGGTGAATGGGATTGAGAACTCCTTGAACAGTCTCATGACGAACGGGGCCGCGAAGTCCCCGGCGTGCAGTATTTTCCGGCAACCCTGGGCCTTGAAGATTTCCAGGGCCTTGCGCAAATTGGGCAGGTGGTCGTGGGTATCGGACATTATCCCGATTTTCATTTCAGGTTCCTTTCCGGTTTTCGGGGAAAAGACTGAGGGGGACGATTGCCGGGGCGGCGTCTATTGGAAGATATATTTCCTGGGGTTGACTTGGACACCGTGGACCACGACTTCGTAGTGGAGGTGGGGTCCGGTGGCTTGCCCGGTTGATCCGACGGTTGCGATGTGCTGTCCGCGCTTGACCAGTTGTCCTGCCCGGACCATGTATCCCGAGCAGTGTCCGTATTTGGTGACCAGTCCGTAGCCGTGGCTGATTATGACCAGGTTTCCGTATCCCGATTCCCATCCGGCGACGGTCACCACTCCATCGGCTGCGGCCCGGATAAGGGTTCCGGGAGGCGCGGCCACGTCCATTCCCTGGTGCATGCTTGTCCCGGTGTGGAAAAGTGACGCGCGGACGCCGAACTCGCTGGTGACCATTCCGCGCGAGGGCCAGATGCTGGGGGTGGCGGTGATCAGGGACTCGTTGTCCGCGAAATAAGAATCCAGTTCCTCCAGGCTGAGTTCCTGGGTATCGAGGATGGCGTCGATCTGGGCAAGCTTGGAAGCGATTTTCCTGACTTGGCTGGCCTCGTCCGGGGGCAGGAGCAGACTCATTGCGGACCCGTCCGCTTCCGGGCCTCCGGCGCCCATGAGCGCGGTCTGGTCAATCTCCAGGCCGGTTGCCAGCCGGATTTTATGGTCAAGTTCGCTGACCCGGTTGAGTTGGCCCTGAACGTTTCCCATCTGTTGCGCGAGGGTGCGCAATTGCACCTTCAGGTCCTGGTTTTCGGTCTGGACCTTGGATAGTTGCGAGGAGGTATGAAGGTTATAAAGGTATCCCGAGCCGAACACAATGAACATAATTGCGAGCACGCCGGCCGCGATCAGGAGCCCGAGAATTCTTTTGGAGGTCAGCCTGAAGCGGTGGACCTTGGATGTATGATCCGGCACAAATAGAACCGTGTAGTCTCTAAATCGCAGAGTATCCCCTCCTCATATTTAATTATGACATAACTTTCAAATGCTTGTCAAGTGAAAAATTGAGCACCCCGGTTTTCCCCCTTTTCCCCCTTTCTTTTGATCCAAGGGCCGCGATTGAAGATTCAAATTTCCTGCTCCGGACCGGAACCCTTCCCGCCCGTATTCCATCGCGCCACCTGTTCCCAAATCCTAATCCTTTTTGCCGAAAAAGTCCAGCATGTCTCCCGGGGCAGCCTTGTGGTCTGCTTGAAAAGCCGGTCGGGACGTGATAATTTCTAAGCATATGGCCAATATCTTGGGCATTAGCGCGTTCTACCATGACAGCGCGGCCTGCCTGATCAGAGATGGTGAAATCATATCTGCGGTTCAGGAGGAGCGCTATACTCGGAAGAAACATGATCCTGAATTTCCAGTCCATGCGGTCCGGTTTTGCCTGGAGCATTCCGGTCTTAATCCCCAAGAGCTTGAGTTGGTGGCTTTTTATGACAAGCCGTTCATCAAATTTGAGCGGCTTCTTTTCACCTACCTGGCGTTTGCGCCTTCCGGGATCCAGTCGTTCCTTCAAGCCATGCCCCTGTGGCTCAAGCGCAAGCTCTGGATCAAGAGCCTGATCCAGGACGAGCTCAAGGGATATTCCGGCAAAATCGTGTTCCCCGAACACCACTACTCGCACGCGGCCAGTTGCTTCTACCCTTCGGGATTCGACCAGGCGGCTTTCCTCACCATGGACGGCGTGGGAGAATGGACCACCACCAGTTACGGCATTGGCCAGGGCAATAACCTCAAAATCCTGGCGGAAATCAAGTTCCCGCACTCGCTCGGGCTGCTCTATTCGGCTTTCACCTATTTCTGCGGGTTCCGGGTAAATTCCGGGGAATACAAACTCATGGGACTGGCGCCCTACGGCCAGCCCAGATACCTTGACCTGATCAAAAAGGAATTGGTGGACGTCAAGGACGACGGCTCTTTCCGGCTAAACCTCAAATACTTCAATTATATGGTCGGCCTGACCATGACCAATTCAAGATTTGCCCGGCTTTTCAACGGCCCTGCGCGAAAACCTGAAGAATTGCTTACAGAGCGGGAAATGGACATGGCCGCCTCGGTTCAGGCAATAACCGAGGAGATCATGCTCAAGTTGAGCCGGACGGTTCGGCAAAAGACCGGGATGAAGAACCTTTGTCTTGCGGGCGGCGTTGCTCTCAACTGCGTTGGCAACGGCAGGATATTGCGCGAGGGCATTTTTGACGAGATTTGGATTCAGCCCGCGGCTGGTGACGCCGGCGGGGCTTTGGGCGCGGCTTTGTATGCCTGGCACCGGTACCTGGGCAAGCCCAGGCCGTCAATCCCGGTCCGCGACCGTCAAAAGGCCAGTTTACTTGGCCCGGTGTTTGAAGATTCAGAAGTCGAGGCCGCGCTCAAAAATTACAACGCGCCTGTCCAGAGGATTTCGGGCGAAGACGACCTTGTCCGGCGGACCGCGCAGCTCATTGCCGATGGCAAGGTAGTGGGCTGGTTTCAGGGCCGGATGGAGTTCGGTCCGCGGGCCTTGGGCTGCCGCAGCATCCTGGGCGACGCCCGCAACCGCGAGATGCAGAAGACCATGAACCTGCGGATCAAATACCGGGAGTCGTTCCGGCCTTTTGCGCCGAGCGTGCTGCGCGAGGACGCTCCGGCCTATTTTGAGATCACCGGGGAAAGCCCTTACATGCTGCTCACCGCCTACGTTGCGCAAGACAAGCGCGTGGCCGAGGATGAACAGGCGAAACGTCTCAAGGGCATTGACAAGCTCAAGTTTGAGCGCTCGTCCGTGCCGGCGATTACTCACGTTGATTATTCGGCGCGTCTGCAGACGGTGCGGCAGAATGACAACCCGCTTTATTACAAATTGATCCGGGAATTCAAGAAACTTACCGGGTGCCCGGTGGTCATCAACACCTCGTTCAACATCCGCGGCGAGCCCATTGTCTGCACCCCGGAAGACGCCTACAAATGCTTCATGCGCACCGAGATGGACTACCTTGTGCTCGGGAATTTCCTGCTGGATAAGAAGTCCCAGCCGCCTTGGCCCGAGCCAAAAGACGAGTGGAAAGCGCATTTCACTCCGGACTGAGTTTCCCAAGCCGTGAGGTCTCTCCCGTCGCCCAAGCCAAGACCCGGCCAGCCCCGGCCGATCAGGTGGTAAGGCCTGACCCCGTGAATCCTCAGTACGGCGAGGTGCAGGGAATGATGAGGGGGGCGTCGAAGTGGCCGTCGCCGTTCCAGTCCACGTAGATGGGGTTGGTGATGGCTCGGGGCGCGGTGGCGTCGAATTCGGGGTTGACCGGGGATAGGTTCCCGTCGCCGATGGCCATGACCACGAACCAGGTGTCTTGCAAGATATTGGCGGTGATTGCGCCGTCATATTTCACGATGGGGTTCTGGTCCGTGACGTCAATGGTCTGGACCACCGAGCAGTTGGCGAAGACCACGACCTTGGTCACGTCCGCCCAGGGCGGACTCTGCACCTGGATGGCCAGGCTCACCTCACCGTCGGTGTCGGTGACGGTCTCGCCCAGGCCCGTGCCGTCCACGGTAAAGCGGATGAAGGCGCCACCGGAGACGATGCTCCTCTGGTGGGCGAGGTTATCGAGGAGCTCTTGGGGGTTCAGTTTTCCGGGGTCGTCGGTGGAGGAGAGGATCATATTGCGGCCGAATCCCGGGGGCCGGTCGAGGCGGTGGGAGTCGGAGTTGCCCACGCCTGTGACGCGGTGTCCGAGGTTGAGCAGGGTGAACCAGTCGCGGAGGGCGCCGGTCTCGTTGGGGTTTGCGGGGTCGAAGAAAATCTGGTTCTTGGAGCCGCCGTTCTCGATTTCCATGGCGTTGAATTCCAAGCTCAGGATGGTGGTGCCGGGGAGGAGGCCCAGGCGCATGGGGTTGAGCTCGTCATTCACTCCGGTCGAGCGGTTGAAGAGCATGGCCGTGAGATAGCCGTCTTCTTCGTCCCGGGGGTGGTTCATCTGGACGATGGCGGCGCCCCGGGCGTACAGGGTGTCGAAGATTTCCTGGGGCGAGAGCAGGAACCATTCCAGGGCGCCGTTTCCGCGGAATAGGGGGTTATAGTCCAGGCTGTAGGCGTTGAAGTGGCCGAGAACGGGAGAGCTGACCTCCTCTCCGAAGACCGCGGTGATCAGGTTGGCCACCCCCATGGCCTGGATGGTGGGCCGGTAATCGGTGACGACCTCGTGGTCGGTGGAGGACACGAACTCGAGACCCTCGGCCAGACAAGAGGCGATGCGTTCGGAGAGGGGTATGTCGCAGTCGGGACTGGGCTCGGCGTGGATGTGGAAGTCCGCGGCCACAAAGCCGGTGGTGTCCACCACCCGCTGCAGGGTGGCCCGGACCTTGACCTCCCCGCCCGCGGGCACCAGCAGGTTATACCACCAGGAGACCGTGTACTCGGGTCCGCGCGAGACGGCCACGTTATAGGTCCCGGGCAGGATTAACTCGGAGCCTTGCCCGGTGGCCGTGACGATATGATTCATAATGGAGCCGCTTTGGTAGAAGATGGTCAGCTTGGCCGGGAGATTCTTGCCGGTTTCATCCCGGACGTCGTAAGCGATGCGGCCGGGAGCGCGCATGACAAAGGTCTGGCCGTAGCCGAAGGGCTGGGAGAGGGGGATCGGCCCAATACTGGGCCGGGCCTCCGCCCGCACCATGGCGGAATAGATCCCGGCCGAAAGCGCGCCGATGAAAAAGCCGTCCTGGTCCGCGCTGAATTCCGTGACATAGGTCCGCGCGAGGTCTCTCGTGAGAATTTCAACCACGGCGCCCGGCACCGGCTCGCCGGTGTTTTTCGTCACCACCCTCCCGAAGAAAGGCTCGACCGTGATTCCCCACAGCGGATTGAACTCCTGGGCCATGGCGTTGGCATCTCCGGGCATGATGACCAGGCGGCGGGAGAAAGTGGTGGACTCTCCGGGCAGGAGGTGGATGGGGGGGGTCTGGTCCAGCGCGGGCGTGAACGCTTGGATGGTGATGGAAGTCATGAGGTGGTTATCCTCCAGCCCGTAGCCGTAGGTGAACTGGCCGTTGGAAGAGGTCAGAAACTTGATGTCGGTGAAGACTGTATAACCCGCGATATCTCCGACGCCGGCATTGGGGTATCTGGTGGTCATGCCGTCTCCGAAGAGGAAGCCGTCGGCGCAACTCACGGTGATGGAGTCGGCGTCAAGGGGGTTGACCACGGTGGTCACCATTTCGAGGGCGTTGGAATCCGGGGCCAGGATGTAGTCGGTCTGGACCTCCAGGTTCATGGGGACGGAAAAGCCCTTGTCCGGGAGGAGGAGCAGGATGCCGGTCTCGATGATGGGAATCCAGACGTCGGTGCCGCGGACCCGGATCACGGCATTTCCGCCGCGCGAACCGTCGCTGATGATCGAGATGGCGTCGGGGCTGAAGCCGCGGAGGCTGATGTTCTCGGGTTTGGAGAAGTCAAGGTTGCCGACCAGGGTGCCCATCTCGCCGAAGTGGTCATCGGGCAGAGGGCAACCTTGTTCGTCTGCGGGCACGGCGTCCACCGGATATCCGCCGAACGGCAGGAAGGCCGTGGAAGACGCGGGGTTCTTGATGACCACCGCCACCTTCGCGTTCTGAAGCTTGTAGTCGCCGACGCGGCTCTCCGCGCTGTGCCCGAGAATGAGCTCAGACGGCGCCGTGATCTTCAAGGCCCGGGCCTGGCCCCCGGGCACGACCTGACACTTGGCCCCCGGCGGGTTCCCGTCGTGATCGAAACCGCAAGCCGCGGTCAGGCCGGCCATGATCATGGCCATCAGGAGATAAAGCCTGGCGCCACGCAAAAATCCTTCCCGGATGGAACTGCTTTCCTTCTTCATGTTCTTTCCTCCTTTTATCTGTCCTCTTGCTCCGGATTGCTCCGAAGTAAGAGTATTTCAGAATCGCTTGCAAAAGTAAATCAAAGCCGGAATCAAGGAGCCGCGGCAAAGCTCACCACAAATGTCGAGCTCACCCATAGATAGGGCACGACGCTCTGGATGTCAATCGTGAGTTCGTCCGAATCTCCATCCGGGTCGGTGAGGATGACCGCGGCCTTGCCATCGGCGCCGGTGGTCACGGTGGAATTATCCAGAGTGCCGTTGCCGCTGGTCACGGTGACCGTGAGTTCCACCCCGGTCTGGACGACCCCGGTTTCGGGATGGAGCAGGGTCAGTTCCACGGTGTGCGCGGTGGCGGTTCCTCCCAGGTCCTTGGCCTTGACCGCGGCGATGGGCACCAGGGGGTCGGCCTTCAAGTCGGCCCGGATGTTCTTGATGTAGAGGTGAACGCATTCGACCCGGCCGGGCTCATCCGGACAGGGGTTGCATTCGCCGATCACGGCGCAGAGGTCTGCGGGGTCCATGCCGACCATGCCGGCGATCGCGCCCAAATCGAGGTCTCCCTGGAACTCGCCCTTGCCGGAGTAGTTATAGTTTTCATCGAAAATTCCGGACATGGTGACGCTCTTGATGGTGACCTCATTGCCCTCGATGGCGATCGGGAAATCGAAGGGGCCCAGGGTGTACATGGGGTTTGAAGAAATGTCGGCCTGGGCCGGGATGAGCAGGGAGGGCATGGTCATGTCCTGGAGGGTGGGATCGCCGCCGGAGAGGTCGCCCAGGGCGCCGATGAATTTCATTTTCTCGGCCGCGGGGTCGGTGTCAATAATCCCGAGCAGGAGGTAAGCGTCCAGTCCGAGGCCCCCGAGCATGTCGGCCAGGCTGGCCGGCTCGACCATCGTGGCGCGGAAGATGTTCATGGCAAAGGCCTTGCCCTTGCCGGCGGCGACGTCCACGGGCTGAAGCTGACCCTCGGTGCGGAACTTATAGGTAACGGTCACGGGGTCCACCGTCACCGTGATGGTGTAATCGGTCTCCATGGTGAGGAGCAGGGGGTCCGGGACAAAGGTGAGCAAGGTCCCGAAAACGTCCAGGGTCGGGACCCCATTGACCGGGCCGACCTCATCATCGAGCTCGAACACGACGTCGTCGAGCGTGATCGGAGCGTCAAAGCTCACCTGGATCTCGCCCAGGTCAATCGGCACCTGGAGCTGGGTGTCGGGCTTCTCAATATGGATGCCGGGCAACTGGGGCGTGGTGGCCTGCGCGATGTTGGAGAAAGGCCAGCCGTCGCCCGCGGAGTTATAGGGCATCACCGTGTACGTGTAGGTGGTGTTGTCGTCAAGGCCGGTATCCTCGAACTCGGTGACATCCGCGGTGGTAATGAACACGGCCCCGAGGTCCTCGCGGAGGACCTTGAAGCCGTCCTCGTTATTGGACAGGTCGTCCCAGGTCAGGCGGATGCTATGATAATCCACCACGGTCGCGACCAGGTTCTCGGCCGCGGCCGGGGGATGGGCGGCCTTGGACAGGGCGGTGTCGGAGGCGGTGTTGGAATAGGCCGAGGACCCGGTCTTGTTCACCGCCTTCACCCGGTATTCATAGGTGGTGTTCGCCTCCACCCCAAGATCGAGAAAGGCCTCGACGTTCATGCCCACGGCGCCGATCTTCACGAATTCGCCCGCGGGAGGAAGCCGCCGTTCGATCTCGAAGCCGGTTTCCTTGTTGGTGGCGTCGGTCCAGGTCAAATTGATCTGGGTTTCCGAGGCGGCCTGAGCGATCAGGCCGGTGGGGGCCTCCGGGGGAACCGGATGGCGCGCAATCGGCGAGATGTTCCGGTCCTCCGCGGTCCCGGCCTTGAAGTAGCGGCCCATCCAGTACGCGGCCAGCCAGTCGCCGGCGTGGTTCAGGCCCAGCCCGTCTCCCCCGCCGTTCGGGCCGAACGGGTCCGAGCGCCAGTCGTAGTTCGAGTTCTCGCGGAACCTTCGCGGGACCACGTGCTCGGCCACCAGCCAACTGCCGTGTCCGCCGTAAACGTATTCCGGCGGCGCCAGTTCAATGATGTAAGAAGGATCGTCCTCCGCCCGGCACCAGCCCTGGGCGATCTCCGCGGCGTCGCAGTTGATGGAGGGGTCATTCCAGACCAGGGGCTTATTGAACTCGCGCAGGGTCTGGAGCCCGAGGCTCACCACCCCTGAGTCGTTGCCCCCCCTCCGGAGCCCGGAGAAGATGACGTCGAAGAAGGTCTGGTGGATTTCCGAGGGCTGGCGGTCGCCGCCGTTGTCCCAGAGCACGTGCTCCAGGCTCCACTGCAGTTTCCCGCGGACCACGGGGTCGCCCTCGTAGCGGAGGGCGTTATAATAGGCCATGAAGGCCATGTTCACGTTGGAATAATTGGTGGAGTAGCCGGTGTCCACCATGGGCACCAGGGCGGTGTTGATGAATTCGTCCCAGTGGCGGGTCCCGATCAGGTCGTCGTAATAGAAGGCCCGGAGTTCCTCGTCTCCGGTGATGTGGTAGAGGACCTTGATGTAGCCCAGTCCCATGATGGCGTTGAAGGAGTTGATGGGCGCCGGGGAGGTGGCCCCGGGACAGCCGGAGAAGCTGATCACGTTGGGGTTCACGTCGCACCAGGTCACCAGCCGGCCGTCGCCGTCACGCATGACCATGTCCGTCCCGGTCTCGGGGGCCACGGTGCGCAACATCTTCCCGAAGTTGCGGGCGTCCTCCTGGAGCCAGTCCTTCAGGTTCTGGGGGATGTCCGGGTCCTCGGCCACCACGTCCCAAGCCGCGCCCATGACGAACATCCAGCCGTCCACCTGGTCCTTGCTGGTGTCATCCGCCCAGGCCCAGCCCGGATATAAGCCGCCGACCGAACTGTCCGGCCGCATCACACCGTGCTTCACCTTGGGCAGGGGGTTGCCCTCCGCGTCGAACAGCGGCATCAGGGGGCCTTCCATGGGTGGGAACTCCAGGAGCCGGATGCCGCGGACGATCACCCCGGGGGTCCCGGCGATGGTGTTGGCCACGTGGATGGCTTCGAGGAGTTTCTTCACCCGCTTCCGGGCCTCGACCACCTGGCCCGGCGGATAGCCCTGCTCCTTGAGCACGGCATAGCGGAAGAGGTCTGCGCCCCCGGCTACTCCGCCGAAACATCCCAAGTCCCCCCACTCGCCGTAACCCTTGATGATCCCGGGTTGGATGGTGTTGCCGTCAACGTCAATCCTTTCATAAGGCCCATAAAGCGGGTTGCACTTTGCGTCCTGGAGGCAGAAGTCATGGAAGTTCAGGTTATCCGGGTTCTGGGTCACGAAGCGGTCAATCACCGCCCGGTCGGTGGTCGAGCCGACCCGGGCGTCGAAGGCCATGCCGAAGGGCGCGGTGCTGAAGGTGGCGAAGGCCTTGAAGTAGCGCTCGGCCTGTTGCTCCAGGGCCGCATCGTATCCCGGTTCTCCCGGGCCGGGGATGACGTGGCCCCCGGCCGTGGGTTTGTTTTCATCGCCCCCGTTGCCGGATCCGCACTGGTATAAAACCATGCCGGCCGTCAACAGCGCGGACGCCACAATTAACGCCCCTACCCTTTTCATGGTAAACCCCCTTTCTTAAAAAAGAAAAAAGTTTTTGATCCGCGATACTCGCCGGGCCTTTTCCCCACTAGCATACTATCGCCCCCGGTTTCCTCGTGCTACGTAGCGTCCCGCTTTAAGGCGGGACTACGCAGAGTAGCACTGGACACGATTTAAGCATCAAGCAGCCAACCTTGTCAAGTATCTTTTCCCAGCCTCGGTCGGGCTTCGATATATTTGGGGACAGTCACGGGTGACTGTCCCCAAATTGTTCCGAATCCCGACTTGACATGGCTTTGGCATTCTGGTAATCAGATAGAGAAAGAAATAAGAAAATTGTCAGTTTCCGTGAAGGAACCGATTGGACGGCTAAAAAAGGAGGGGTTTGAGATGGAAAGCAAAAAGGCAATCAGGGTTCTGGGTTCGGTTCTCATGGCGGTCGCTCTTGCGGCCTTTGCGGGTTGCGTGGAAGGAGTCGACGAAAAATGCATTGATTTTGATGGTGACGGCCATGGGGTGAATTGCGCCCTGGGCCTGGACAAGAATGACCACAATCCCAACATCTGGACCAACACCGCAGCCTGCGTGGACTCGGATGGCGACGGCGCATATGTCGGCTGCGACGCCTATGTAACCCTGAGCCAGGACTGTAATGACACCAAAGCCTCCGTGCACCCGGGCGCTTCGGAAATAGCCTGCGGCGAAGGCGTTGACAACAATTGCAACGGGGCTGTGGATGAGGCCGAGACCGTTACTTTTGCGGATCCCGGCCTTGACTCAAAAGTCAGGACCGCGCTTGCCAAGCCCACGGGCGATATTTTAAACACTGACTTTTGCGGCTTCTGGCTGGATGCGTCAAATGCCGCCATTGCCGACTTGAGCGGCTTGGAATACGCCTACAAGCTGATCTTCCTTTACCCTAGCGGTAACCAGATCAGCGACATCTCCGCTCTTTCCGGCTTGGCCAACCTGACCGACCTTGACCTTGGCTATAACCAGATCAGCGACATTTCCGATCTTTCCGGCTTGGTCAATCTAGTCGCGCTTTGGCTTTCCATGAACCAGATCACCGACATCTCCGATCTTTCCAGCTTGACCAACCTGACCTACCTTGCCCTTGACTATAACCAGATCAGCGATATTTCCGATCTTTCCGGCTTGACTAGTCTTACCAGCCTAAGCCTTTACATGAACCAGATCAGCGACATTTCCGATCTTTCCGGCTTGACCAACCTGACCTACCTTGACCTTGGCAATAACCAGATCAGCGACATCTCTGCTCTTTCCGGCTTGGTCAACCTGACCGTTCTTTACCTTGAAACGAACCTGATCACCGACATTTCCGTTCTTTCCGGCTTGACCAACCTGACCTCCCTTGGGCTTTCCTATAACCAGATCAGCGATATTTCCGATCTTTCCGGCTTGGTCAATCTAGTCTATCTTAGTCTTTACAATAACCAGATCAGCGACATTTCCGCGCTCATTGGCCTTCCCTGGTCCGGCGCCGACGACGGTCTTTTTATCGAGGACAATCTTCTGGATAGCGGAGATTGCGCCAACATAATCACCCTGAAGGCAAAAGTTGAATGCTTTTGGTCTTACAGCCCCCAGCAGTCAGGCGAATTGACTTGTCCATGACGTCTCGTGCTACGTAGCGTCCCGCTTCAAGGCGGGACTACGCAGAGTAGCGGCAGAGTAGCAGAGGTCCTGATCCCGGCCGCGAGCAATTCTCGCCCGGCTTTTTGTTGGATTTGACGTATTGCACCCCTCCCCCTTTCCTTGCGCGCGCCGTTCTTGCAAGTTAGAACCGAAAAATATATAATAGTTTCCACAGGGTTGGTTTGGATTTTGAACAAGTAGATCAAGTCAAAAGCGGAGGGCAGGATGGAAGGGGAAAAGACGGAACAGACGGAACAGACGGAAAAGACCATAAAGGAGCTGGTGGAGTTGATCGCGCGGAAGCTGGTTGATCATCCGGAGCAGGTTTCAGTGAACGAGGTTTGCGGCGAGTATTCCTGCGTGATCGAGCTCAAGGTTGCCAAGGATGACATTGGCAAGGTGATCGGGAAGAAAGGGGCGCACGCGCAGGCCATCCGGACCCTGCTGATGGCCGCCTCGGGCAAGGACGGAAAAAGGTACATCCTGGAAATACTTGACGAATAGCAATCTCGCGTTATTATCCCGGAAGAGTGAGGCCAAAATGAAAAAAGACAAGACCATATTGGAGTATTGCTCGGTCTGCGACGAAGAAGTGGAAATGCCGGTGGTGCAGAAGGACGCCAACAACCCGCACCTGGTCTGGGTGAGATGCCCGAAGTGCAGCGAGACCAAGCCGGTGGACGTGATGGCTTCCGCGGACGACATTCACGAGGAAACCGCAGCCCCGGCCGAACCGGAGTCTGAGACCGAGGAATACTTTGACGATGAGGAGTTGGAGGAGACCGGCCTTGCCGGTGAAAAAGCGCCGGTAATCAGACTCCCTCATAAAACACCCAAGAAGAAGCCCGCCAAAGGCAAGGCCAAGGGCAAAGGCAAGGGCAAAGGCAAAGGCAAGGGCAAGGCCGAGGCTGAGCCGGAACTCGAGTTCAAGATCAACCAGGAAAAATCCCGGGACTATGACCCCTCGGAGACTTTCAAGCCCGGCGAGACCATATTCCACAAAACCTGGAAGCAGCATGGAGTGGTGCTCCGGATGCGGCGCTCGGGCGGCGGCCGGGACTTGATCGAAGTCAAGTTCGAAAAAAATCAGCTTAAGAAGCTGTTGGTCAACCTCAAGACCCAGGCGTGACAACCTTCTCTTCCCCGACCACTTTTCCCGCGACCATCCGTGAGGGATGAAGGATGGAGCAGATGCCGAACTCTGACTACCGAATTCGAAACTCCCAATTCCTGATCCCCCAAGCCGCCTTTCCCCGACCTTGAGTTGTTGCCTTTAAAAGTCGATTTGCTATAATTGCGCCATGGCCGAGGTTATCGCCATCGTCAACCAGAAAGGCGGGGTGGGCAAAACCACCACTGCGATCAACCTCTCCGCGGCGCTCGCGGCCGCGGAGCACAAGGTGCTCCTGGTCGACCTTGACCCGCAGTCCAACGCCAGCTCCGGGATCGGCGTCAATGGCAAGGCGTCAGCCGCCAGCGTCTACCGCGCGCTGCTCGGGGAACTGGACCCCGCTTCCGCGGTCTCCCCGACCGAGCTCGAATTCCTCAAAGTCATGCCCAGCAGCGACGACCTGGCCGGCGCGGAAATCGAACTGGTGGACATGCCCGGCCGGGAGCAGATGCTCAATACTGCGCTCAAGGGCCTGCTCAAGGACTTTGAATTCGTGATCATCGACTGCCCGCCCTCCCTGAGCCTGCTCACCATCAACGCGCTCTGCGCCGCGCAGGCGGTGCTGGTGCCGCTCCAGTGCGAGTATTACGCCCTGGAAGGCTTGGGCCGGCTGCTGAAGACCATCAAGCTGGTGCAGGACAGGCTCAACCCCGGACTCAGGGTGGAGGGCATCGTGCTCACCATGTTTGACCAGAGGAACAACCTTAGCTGGCAGGTGGTTGAGGAAGTGCAAAAGCATTTCAAGGATCTGGCGTATAAGACCATGATCCCGCGCAACGTAAAACTGGGAGAGGCGCCCTCGTTCGGAAAACCGATCATCCTCTATGACATCAATTCCACGGGCGCGCAGAGCTACCTGGAGCTGGCCCGGGAATTCTTGAAACGGAAGGCGAAAAGATGACTGCTAGAAAAGCCCTGGGACGGGGACTGGACGCGCTGATCCCGTCCGGCGGGGGAAAAGCGCCCGAAGCGGGACTGGTCTATCTCAGCGTTGACCAGATCAAGGCGTCCCCTTCCCAGCCCCGGAAAAATTTCAACGACCAGGCCCTGATGGAGCTTGCGGAATCGATCAAGGCCCAGGGCGTGCTCCAGCCGCTGCTGGTAAGAAAGGACGACTCCTCGGACTCGTTCTTGCTGATCGCGGGCGAGCGCCGGTTCCGCGCGGCCCGGCTGGCCGGGCTGGCCCAGGTGCCGGTCCTGGTCAGAAAGGCCGATGAGCGGGAGTCGGTGATCCTGAGCCTGATCGAAAACATCCAGCGCCAGGACTTAAACCCGATGGAAGAGGCGCGCGCATTCCAGGGCATGGTCTCCAAGTTCAAGTTAAGCCAGGAAGAACTTGCGCAGAAGACCGGCAAGGACCGCGCAACCATCGCCAATTCGCTGCGGCTGTTGAAGCTGCCCCCGGAAATGCAGGCCGGGGTTGAAAAGGGAAACCTCACGCCCGGGCACGCCCGCGCTATCCTCTCGCTTGATTCTCCGGCCAAAATGAGGATACTATTTCGAAAAGTAGTCCAGCAGGGGATCAACGTCCGGCAGGCCGAGGCGCTGGCGAAAAAACTCGCGGGCGTGGATGAGCGGAAGAGTCCGCGTCCCAGGACCGCGTCCGAGAGCCGGGCATATTTGGAGGAGTTGGAGAAGAAGCTGGGCAAGGTCTTTTCAGCGCGGGTCAAATTTGTTGAGAGCGGAAGGAACAAGGGCAGGATTGAAATTTATTACCAGAACCTGGAAGAACTGGAGCGGATAATTGGCTTGGTGGGAAAAAAGTAAGGATTCAGCCGGGGCTGAACCGAGCGCGGCGCGGGAGCCGGCTAGGAGGGAGACCATGAACCGCGAAAAACCGGTGGCGGCGCCGGCCGGAGAGTTGAACGCTCTCCTCGGCCGCGGCAGCGCGTTTGAGGGCAAGCTGGTGTTTGAAGGCACGGTCCGGATCGACGGCCGTTTCAAGGGCGAGATCCACTCGGAAGGCAAGCTGATCGTGGGAGAGAGCGGCGAGATCGAAGGCGAAATCTGGGTGGAGAGCGCGGTGATCAGCGGGAGAGTGGCGGGCAACATCAACGGCAAGGGCAAAATTGAGCTGCAGCCCCCGGCCAAGGTACAGGGCAACCTGATCGCGCCGCTTCTGGTGATCCAGGAAGGCGCAACCTTTGACGGCTACTGCCAGATGTCCAAACCAACCCGGCAGCCAAAACCCGCAACTGAAAGTCCGGACATTCCGGAGACCGCGCCCGAGGCGTGAGCGCCCGGAAAAAATCCAGACCAGACACGCTTCCTGCCTGAAGGCCGGCCGCGAGCGCACTCAATGACGCGCGGCTTCATCCCGATGAAGAACAAGCCATATATGAATTTCGGTTTGATCGCGGCGGGCATAATGCCGCTTATTTTCCCGACCGCGGCAATCGCCAAGGATACCGCGGGCGCCTGGAGTCCCTCTTACTGGACCCCGGCCGGGTTTGCGGCCATGCTCCTGGCCATTGCCATCACCCCGCTGGCCGCGCCCAAGTTCTGGAAAAAAAACTTGAACAAACTCATCGTCACCCTCATCATCGCCATCCCTTTTGCAATCTATATCATTACCCGGGACTGGAGAGCGCTCGCCTACGAAATGCACGAATACCTTTCATTCATGCTCCTGCTCGCGTCGCTCTTCATAATCTCCGGCGGAATTTTCCTCCACGGCAACATCCGGAGCACGCCCCGGAACAACACGCTGATGCTGGGCCTGGGCGCGATCCTGGCCAGCTTCATCGGAACCACCGGAGCCTCCATGCTCATGGTCCGCCCCCTGATCGCCTCCAACTCCGAGCGAAAATTCGTCATGCACACCATCATCTTCTTCATCTTCCTGGTCGCGAACATCGGCGGATCGCTTACCCCCCTGGGCGACCCCCCGCTGTTCGTGGGATACCTCCGGGGAGTGCCTTTCCTCTGGACACTCCGGCTCTGGAAAGTCTGGCTGCCGGCCTGCGCCATCATCCTGTTCATCTACTACCTGACTGACCGCCGCTTCTGGAGCAGGGAATCGGAAGAAGCCAAACGGCTCGAAGAAAAATACCAGCTCCCGCTAAAGATCAACGGCAAAATCAATTTCCTCTGGCTGGCCGCAATCATCGCCATAATCTTTTTCACCCTGCCCAGCCCCTACCGCGAACTGGCAATGGTCACGGTCACAGCCCTTTCCTGGTTCACTACCCCCAAGGGCGTGAGAGAAGGACACCACTTCACCTTCCATCCCATCATCGAAGTGGCGATCCTGTTCTTTGGAATCTTCGTGACCATGGTCCCGGCCCTGCAACTGCTCAAGCTGCACGGAGCCGAAATGGGAATAACCTCGCCCTGGCAATTCTTCTGGGCCACCGGAATATTGTCCAGTTTCCTCGACAATACCCCGACCTATCTGGTATTTTTGAGCCTGGCTGAAGGACTCAACTTGCCGCCCGAAGTGGTGCTTCATTCCGGAGCGGGGATCAGCAACGCGATCTTGCTGGCCATCTCCGCGGGCGCGGTGTTCATGGGCGCCAACACCTATATCGGCAACGGCCCCAATTTCATGGTCAAGGCGATTGCCGAGGAAAACAGCATCAAGATGCCCTCGTTCTTTGGATACATGCTCTGGTCGGTCGGAATCCTGACCCCGGTATTCATCCTGCTGACCTTCATCTTTTTCATTTAGAAGCCAGTAAATGCAGGGGTCAGGCCTTAACAACGAAGCCCGGACCGCGAAGCTAAGGCCTGACCCCCCGAGCACAATTTGCGTTGTCAGAAATTTTTTCCTATAATTTCTTGCTTGGCGACGGAATGTGGCGTAAAAGTAAGTTAAAAGGAGTGCCATGTTAACCATCAATTACAGCTTCTTTATCGAGATGGCCCTGTTCATCGGCATGGTATTTTTCCTGCAAAGGTTCTTGCTCAGGCCCCTGTTCGATTTGTGGGATGAGCGCGACAACCTCATCGAGGGCAACAAACGCCGCGCCGAGGACCTTTCCATCCGGGTTGACCAGTTGATCGTCTATTACGAGGCCCAGGTCTGGGCCACCCGCAAGCTGGCCCAGGAAGAGGCGGAACGCACCCGTCGGGAAACGGTCCACGATCAGGAAGAGTTGCTGTTGAAGATCAGGAACGAATCGACCGAGGCGCTGGCGGAGTTGCGCGAGAAGATCGCGGGCGAATTCAAGGCCGCGGAGAGCCGGATTCTGGACAGCGCGCAGTCCATGGGCCAAATGATCGCGGAGCGCGTCTTGGGCGCCCGGGCCTCGGAGTAAACCATGGCGGAGAGCGAACAGACCATGACCGAAACCGGAAAGCAGAAAAAATCGTTTTTGCAAAAACTGAACCACCCCCTGACTTACTGGCTCGGCGGATGGGTGATCCTGGGCGTGGCGCTCAGCACAACCCTCAAGCATTTCGGCGTCAAATCCTACATGGCCACCGGATGGCAGATGGCAGATGCCCTCATCCTCTTCACCATCATCTATTTCTTCGCCAAAGACCCGGTCCGGGAATTCCTGGCCGGAAGAAAAAAGGAAATCGCCGCAAGCATCGATACCTACAAAAAGCAGTTGGCGGAGATGGAAAAAAACTTTGAGGAGATCAAATACCGCCTGACCTGGATTGAGGACGAGGTTGAGGACATTGAAGCCCGGGCCCGGGCGGACGCGGCCCTGGACAAGATGCGGCTGGAGGAAGAAACCCGGAAACAGCTCGAGCGGATCAAGAACGAGGCTGAGTTCAACGCCAAGGCTGAGATCAAGACCGCTGAGGCCCGGCTCAAGGCCGAGGCGATCAAGAAGGCCCTGGCGGTCGCGGAGGAAATTCTGCGCAAGCGTGTGACGGACAGGGAGGAGGAAAAGCTGTTCTCGGACTACTTGAGGGAGGTTGAACGTGGCGCTCAAAGGTAGCGTTTCTCGCCGGTACGCCAAGGCGCTTCTGGCCATCGCCCGGGAGAAAAACCGGACCGATGAAACCGGGGCGGAACTGGGCAGGGTGGCCGGCTTCTTTAACGCCAACCCGGAGCTGTTCATGCAGCTTTTGAGCCCGACGCTCACCGTCTCCGACCGCGCCAAAGTCATTGACCAGATGGCCAAGTCCCTTTCCTTAAGCCCGGAAACCTCCGGGTTCCTCCAACTGGTCAACCGCAAGGGGCGGCTGGAATACCTCGGCAAAATGCACGAGGCCTATCAAACGCTTTCCGACCAGGCCGCGGGAACGGCGCGCGCCAAAGTCTTATCCGCGCGCGTCATTCCGGAGCTGCAGCAGAAAATGCTGGTCGCGGCCCTGGAAAAACGGCTGAATAAAAAAGTGATGGCCCAGTTTGAGACCGCGCCGGAGCTGATCGGCGGGGTCAAGGTCCAGGTCGGAGGCCTGCTCTTGGACGGGTCGGTGCAGGCCCAGCTCAAGCGGATGCAGGAAGAACTGGAACGAATCTGATTTAGGAGGACAATATGGCGGAAATCAGGGCGGACGAAGTCAGCGAACTGCTCAAAAAACAGATCGAAAGCTTCGGCAAAAAGATCGAAATGGCCGAGACCGGAACCGTGATCTCGGTCGGAGACGGCATCGCCAGGATTTACGGCCTGGACAACGTCATGGCCGGGGAACTGGTCGAGTTCCCCCATAACATCTTCGGCATGGCCCTGAACCTTGAAGAAGACAACATCGGCGTCGCGGTGTTCGGCGAAGTCGTGAGCATCAGGGAAGGCGACCTGGTCAAGCGCACCGGGAGGATCGTGCAGGTGCCGGTGGCCGAGCCGGTGATCGGCCGCGTGGTTGACTCCCTGGGCCAGCCCCTGGACGGCAAGGGCCCGATCCAGGCCAAGGAATTCCGGAGAGTGGAGCTGAAGGCGCCCGGCATCGTTTACCGCGAACCGGTCAAGCAGCCGCTCCAGACCGGGCTCAAGGCCATTGACTCCATGATCCCGATCGGGAGAGGCCAGCGCGAACTGATCATCGGCGACCGCCAGACCGGAAAGACCGCCATCGCCCTGGACACCATCATCAACCAGAAGGACTCCGGGGTGTTCTGCATTTACGTCGCCATCGGCCAGAAGCAGAGCACCGTGGCCAGGGTGGTGGACAAGCTCACCGAAATGGGCGCCATGAAATACACCACCGTGGTCGACGCAACCGCAAGCGCCCCTGCCCCGCTCCAGTTCCTCGCCCCCTTCACCGGATGCACCATGGGAGAACACTTCCGCGACTCCGGAAGACACGCCCTCTGCGTCTACGACGACCTCTCCAAGCACGCCCAAGCCTACCGCCAACTCTCGCTCCTGCTCCGAAGGCCGCCCGGACGCGAGGCCTACCCCGGAGACGTCTTCTATCTCCATTCCCGGCTGCTCGAGCGCGCGGCCAAAATGTCGGAAAAATACGGTGGCGGGTCCCTTACCGCGCTGCCCATCATTGAGACCCAGGCCGGAGACATCTCAGCCTACATCCCCACCAACGTCATCTCCATCACCGACGGACAGATCTTCCTCGAATCCGACCTGTTCTACGCCGGGTTCAGGCCCGCGGTAAACGTCGGGCTCTCGGTCAGCCGAGTCGGGGGCAACGCCCAGAACCGCGCCATGAAAAAAGTCGCCGGGTCCCTCCGCCTCGACCTTGCCCAGTACCGCGAAATGGCCGCGTTTGCCCAGTTCGGCAGCGACCTGGACAAGGCAACCATCGCCATGCTCCACCGCGGCGAGCGGCTGATGGAGGCCCTGAAGCAGCCCCAGTACGTGCCCATGCCGGTGGAAAAACAAATCCTGATCATCTACGCCGGCACCAACGGGTTCCTCGACGATTACCCGGTGGAGGCGGTGGCTAAGTTTGAGAAGGAACTGTTCAAGTTCGCGGAAAGCCGCCACCCGGAAGTTCTCAAGACCATCAAGGACCAGGCCAAGATCGACGATGCCACTGCGGAAAAAGTCGAGAAGCTGCTGGAAGAGTTCAAGAAAGAGTTCAAGGCTAAGGAGTAAGGGGTAAATAGATGGCCACGCTCCGCGTCATACGCAGGAAAATATCGAGCACGAAAAAAATCCAGCAGATCACCAAAGCCATGTATATGGTTTCCGCGGCGAAACTCCGGCGCGCCCAGCAGGAGGCGGAAAACAACCGGCCGTTCGAGTCCGCGCTCGACGAGATCATCTCCCGGGTCCTGGTCCGGATGGAGGAAAAGCAACACCCGCTCCTGGTCCGGCGCGAGGAAAAGAAAATGGAGTTGATCCTGATGACCTCGGACCGCGGCCTGTGCGGGGCGTTCAACGACAACCTGATCCGGACGGCCAACCTGTTTCTCGAGGAAAACAAGGACAAGGTTGAAACCGTCTCGCTCTATCTGGTGGGGAAAAAGGCGGTGGATTTCTACCGCAAGCGTCCGGTCACCATCAGCAAGCGGTCTAACAATCCCCAGAAAGAAGTGGGGTTTGACAAGGCCAAGACCATCGCAGATGAACTCATCTCCCGCTACCTGTCCGGGGAAGCGGACTCGGTCTATCTGCTCTATCCCCTGTTCCAGAACGCGGTGGTTCAGAAGCCGACCATCGTCAGCCTGCTGCCCATCCAGCCCCGGATCAAAATCCAATCCGTGGGCGTGGACTACGAATACGAGCCGGAACAGGCCCAGATGCTGGATCTGCTCCTGCCCTGGCTCATCCGCGTCCAGGTGTTCCATGCCATGCTCGAAACCAAAGCCAGCGAACTCGGCGCCCGGATGAGCGCCATGGACCTGGCCACCCAGAACAGCCAGGACATGATCCAGAGCCTCACCCTCAGAATGAACCGCGCCCGGCAGGAGTCCATCACCAAGGAACTGCTGGACATAGTCACAGGGACCGAAGCGCTCAAGAAATAAAGGAGGATATAGGAAATGAACGTTGGCAAAGTCTCCCAGGTGATCGGAGCAGTCGTGGACGTCAACTTCGAAGGGGGCGCACTGCCCAAAATATATGACGCGCTCCTGCTCTCCAACCCCGGTATTTCCGACCAGCCCGACAACCTCGTGCTCGAAGTCGCCCAGCACCTGGGCGAGAACACCGTCCGCTGCATTGCAATGGACAGCACCGACGGACTGGTGCGCGGCATGCCGGTCAAAGCCACCGGCGTTCCGATCCGGATGCCGGTCGGAGAGGCTTGCCTGGGGAGGATTCTCAACGTGATCGGCAAGCCCGTGGACGAGGCCGGACCCGTGCACACCGACAAGTTCCTGCCCATCCACCGCGACCCCCCCTCCTTCACCGACCAGGAAACCAAAATCGAAATGTTCGAAACCGGCATCAAGGTGGTCGACCTGCTCGAGCCCTACATGAAGGGCGGAAAAATCGGACTGTTCGGAGGCGCGGGCGTGGGCAAGACCGTGGTCATCATGGAACTGATCCACAACGTGGCCAGGCACCACGGGGGATACTCGGTGTTCGCCGGAGTCGGCGAACGCACCCGCGAGGGAAACGACCTCTGGCTGGAAATGAAACAGAGCGGAGTTATCTCCAAAACCGCGCTGATCTACGGCCAGATGAACGAGCCGCCCGGAGCCAGGGCCCGGGTCGGGCTGTCCGCGCTTACCGCCGCGGAATATTTCCGGGACGAAGAAGGCCAGGACGTGCTGCTCTTCATCGACAACATCTTCCGGTTCACCCAGGCCAACTCCGAGGTGTCCGCGCTCTTGGGCCGGATCCCGAGCGCGGTCGGGTACCAGCCCACGCTCGGCACCGACCTGGGCGAGCTTGAAGAAAGGATTACTTCAACCAAAAAAGGCTCTATCACCTCGGTCCAGGCCATCTACGTGCCCGCGGACGACCTGACCGACCCGGCGCCGGCTACCACCTTCGCGCACCTGGACGCGACCACCGTGCTCTCCCGCGCCCTGGTCGAACTGGGCATCTACCCCGCGGTTGACCCGCTGGACTCCACCAGCCGCATCCTTGACCCGCTGGTGATCGGCGAGGAGCACTACAAAATTGCCCGCGAAGTGCAGCGCATTCTGCAGAAGTACAAGGACCTCCAGGACATCATCGCCATCTTAGGGATGGACGAACTCTCCGACGAGGACAAGGTCACGGTGGCGCGCGCGCGCAAAATCCAGCGGTTCCTCTCCCAGCCCTTCCACGTTGCGTCCGAATTCACCGGCCGCGAAGGCCGCTACGTCAAGATTGAGGACACCATCCAGGGGTTCAGACAGATCATTGAGGGCAAAATGGACGAAATGCCCGAACAGGCCTTCTACATGGTCGGGACCATTGACGAGGCCCTGGAACGGGCCAAGAAGCTTGCGGCATAATCGGAGGCGAAAGTGGCGGACACGTTTTCTTTGCGGTTGATCAGCCCGGAGCGGGTGGTGTTTGAGGGCGAGGTCAGCGCGGTCTATTGCCCGGGGGCGCTGGGAGAATTCGGGGTGCTGGCCGGGCACGCGCCCCTGCTCGCCCGGCTCAAGACCGGGGAAATACGCATCCTCAAAGACAACAAGTGGCTCTACGCCGCGGTGAGCGGAGGCTTTTCCGAGGTCGAATACAAGTCCATGCGGGTCCTGGCCGAGGCCGCGGAACTGAGCGCGGAAATCGACGTTGCCCGGGCGGACGCGGCCAAGAAGCGGGCCGAGGACAAACTCAAGCAGGAGAAGCTTGAGAAAGAAGACGATGCTGTTCTGAGCGCGGCCCTGGAGCGGGCTTTGAACCGGCTGAAGGTGGCGGGAAGAGGACAATAGGAGCGGGAATCAGGAAAGGGGTCTGGCCTCAGCATCGCATTAATTGAAGGTCCAAAAGTAGAAAGGTAGAAAAGTAAAAAGGTGAAGAGGCTGTCTTCCCTTTTGACCTTTATACCTTTTGACCTTTGTACCTTTTGACCTTTGTACCTTTAAAAGGCCCGACCCCATTTACTGCAATTCATTCACGCCGCGTTTGACCCCGGCGGGTCGGCAATCTCAACGTGGTTGACTTTCCATTCCGGGGTGTCCGCGCCAAACCCGCGGATCATCGCTTTTCTCACCTCTGAAATAAGCTTTTCCTTGCCGGCCGGATCAAATTGCGAGGATGCTATGGGTTCACCGATCTTGACCCGGACCAGTTTCGGACGCTTGAAACTGAACTTGCCCTTGGGCATCATCGACCGGGTGCCGGTGACGCTGACCGGGACAATGGGCGCGCCGGCTTTGAGCGCGAGCACAAACCCGCCCTTCTTGAACGGGCCCAGCCTGTGATCCCTGCTCCGGGTACCCTCCGGGAAGACCAGGATGCTGATCCCCTTTCTGATTTTCTCCGCGCCCCGGTCCAGCGCCCCGAACGCCTGCCGGGGGTTGCCCCGGTCAATGATCACGTGCCCGGTGGCGATCAGCAACTGGCCGAAAATCGGGATCAGGGTCAGCACGCGCTTGGCCACAAACCGCGGCGGACGCGGCAAATACGCGCCGATGCTGATCGCGTCAAAATAACTCTGGTGGTTGGCCATGAACACGCACGGCCCGGAGGGAACTTTCTCCAGCCCTTCCCACTCAATGCGCAGCCCGCTCAGGAAAATGACCAGCTTTGCCCAGGCATGGGCCATCAGGAAATACGAGCGCCGTCCCCGGTCAAAAATCAGCATGACCCCGAGCGCGGGACCCATCACCAGCACGGTGACCAGCAAGACCAGCCAGATGTAAATCGTGTACAGAATTCCCGTTTCCCCGACTCAGCGTTTCTTGTTCATGGTTTATGGTTTATCGTTCATGGTTGGCGGTTTATTTTTATCTCGTTTCTCGTTTCTCTTTTCTCTGTTGTATTATATAGGCGCTTATGATAAATTCAAAGAAAAATTTCGGGAGCAAAAATCATGGCAAGTCTGAACAAAGCGATGCTGATCGGAAACTTGGGCAAAGACCCTGAGGTGCGGTATCTTTCCAAGGGCCAGGCCGTGGCTAATTTCAACATTGCCACCAGCAGCGTCTGGAAGGACGCCGAAGGCAAGAAGCAGGAGAAGACCGAATGGCACCGGGTTGTGGCGTTCGGCAAACTGGCCGAGACCTGCGGGGAGTATTTGTCCAAGGGCAAGCAGGTCTTCATTGAAGGCAGGATTCAGACCCGCGAGTGGGAGGACAAAAATGGACAGAAACGCTGGACCACCGAAATCGTGGCGCACATCATGATCATGCTGGGCCGCAAGGGCGAAGCCGCGGCCGCTCCGGCCGCGGAATCTTCCGCGGAAGAAGTGACCTATGAGCCGGTGGACAACAGCAGCAAAGGCCCGGACGAGGACATCCCTTTTTAAGACGCGCATCCCCGGAACTTGACGCGGACGCCGGCCCCCTTTTCCGCAACGGGCGCAGTGCCTTGACAAAAATCCCCCGGCGCCGTCGCCAAGACGAGTTAAAACTGTTTTTGGGCAAGGGACTCTAAAGGATTGACCATGGCCAAGCCGGTTGAAGACAAGGGAGAAAAGGTCGTCACCCGCAACCGCGAGGCTGCGAGGCATTACCAGTTTTTGGAGCAGTACGAGGCGGGTCTTTCGCTCAAGGGCGCCGAGGTGAAGTCGCTGCGCTCGGGCACGGCCAGTTTGAAAGACTCCTATTGCGAGTTCAAGGGCGAGGAGTTGTTTTTAATCGGGACGCACATCTCGGTCTATCCTTACAGCAAGTTCTTTGCTCCCAGCCCGGAGCGGCCGCGGAAGCTCCTGCTCCACCGGCAGGAACTGAAGCGGCTTCACGGGAAAGTCTTGGAGCGTGGGCTCACCCTCATCCCGCTCCGGATTTATTTCAAAAACGGCCGGGCCAAAGTGGAAATCGCGCTGTGCAAAGGCAAGAAGTTGTTTGACCATCGCGAGGATATCAAGCGGAGGGACATTGAGCGCGAAATGAGGCGCGAGGCCAAATATAGAAGGTAAGAGGTTTGGATTTATAATAGTACGGAGCAGTCAATGACCAGGTTTTACGCGGGCATAGACCTAGGATCCATTTCCACCGACGTGGTGGTGGTGGACGACTCCGGCGCGGTCAAAGGATTTGCCATCGAGCTGACCGGCGCGGAGAGCCAAAAGTCGGCCGGCCGCGCCATGGAGGGAGCGCTGGCCAAAGCCGGGGTTTCGCGGGAAAAAATCACCCTGGTGGCGGCCACCGGGTACGGCCGCGAACGCGCCGAGGCGGACATGAAGATCACCGAGATCACCTGCCACGGACGCGGCGCTTACGAGACGTTCAAGCAGGCCCGGACCGTGATCGACATCGGCGGCCAGGACACCAAGGCCATCCGCCTGGACGGCAGAGGCAAGGTGGAAAATTTCGCCATGAACGACAAATGCGCTGCGGGAACCGGACGGTTCCTCGAAGTAATGGCCCGGGCCATGGAAATAGAAGTCGGCGAGATGGGCCGGCTGGACCGGGACAGCGTGAAGCAGTTGCGCGTGAGTTCGGTCTGCACGGTGTTCGCGGAAAGCGAGATCGTGGGACTGCTCGCCCGGGGCGAGAAGCGGGAGGACGTCATCCGCGCGGTGCACAATTCGGTGGCGGAAAGGATTTTCGGCCTGGCCAGCAGGGTCGGGCTGGAAGCGCCCCTGGTGCTCACCGGCGGCGTGGCCAAAAACCAGGGGATGAGGCGCGCGCTTGAGGAAAAAACCGGAATGGTTATTCTGGTTCCGGAGGAGCCGCAGATCATCGGGGCCCTGGGCGCGGCGTTGATTGCCAGAGAAAGGGACCGGGAGACCGCCTGAGCCTGGCAAAGGATGGAATCATGACTGAGCAAGTGGCAGTGGTGCGAGGAGACATATTTCTTCGTCACGACCCGGGCTGGGGCCACCCGGAAAGCCCGGAGCGGCTGGTAAGTATCTACGGCCTGCTGGACCAGAGCGGACTGGCCAAAGACCTGAAACAAGTCAAACTCTACCGGGCGTCCAAGGCTGAAATCTGCCTGGTGCATTCGGAAGACCTGTATCACACCGTGGAAAACACCGCGGGCAGGAACGGGGTTTATCTCGACGGCGACACTTCCACTTCCCCGGAATCATTTGAGGCCGCGCTCTACGCCGCGGGCAGCCTGATCAACGCCGTGGATGAGGTCCTGGCCGGAAGGCTCAAGTCATGCTTCGCCCTGGTGCGTCCGCCCGGGCACCACGCCGAGCGGGACCAGTCCATGGGCTTCTGCCTGTTCAACAACGTGGCCATCGCCGCGGCCTGGGCCTTGAAGGAAAAAGGACTCAAGAGAATCCTGATCGCGGACTTTGACGTGCACCACGGAAACGCCACCCAGCACAGCTTCTACGATACCGACCAGGTGCTTTACATGTCCACCCACCGCTACCCGTTTTATCCGGGCACCGGACATTTCAGCGAAACCGGCGCCGGCAAGGGCAAAGGCTTCAACCTGAACGTCCCGCTCCCCGGAGGGATGGGCGACAATGAATTCGACACGGTCTATACCAAAGTGCTCATGCCCGTTGCCAGGGACTACCAGCCGGAGCTGATCCTGGTCTCCGCCGGGTTTGACGCCTATCATAAGGACCCGCTGGGAGGCATGGCGGTCACCGAGGCCGGGTTTGGAAGGCTGGCGACCATTTTCATCGCCCTGGCCCGGGAACTCTGCAACGACCGGCTGGTCTTTACCCTGGAGGGAGGATATTCCATAGACGGCATAGCGCGCTGTGTGGAGGAAACGCTGTTGCAGATGCTGGGCAAGAAGCCGGCGGTCGGCCCGCTGGGCAAGCCGGTGGAAGGTTTTGAGCGGGTGCTCAAGGAAGTCGTCAAATATCAAAAACAATATTGGAAGGAGTTGGGTGATGATTAGGAGATGCCTGGCAGCTGGTGCGCTGCTTTTGTTGACCATGCTCATGTCCTGCGCCGCGGGCGACCAGGAAAGGCCCGGGAGGATAGACGACCTGGTATTATTCACCGACCCTGACGCGCTTTCCTACCCCGGCAGCTTCCAGCTCGGGACCGAACTGTTCCCGGCCAAGACCTATACTCTGGCTTTCACTTCAACCGGCGACAACAAAGATGACGGCGCCGCAGCCGAATACGACCTCCGTTACATTTCAAGCGCGGAAGTCCTGGAAAAAGGGCTTAACCCCTTTGACCTCTGCCATGACCACAACCCGGCCCTGCACAGGATGCTTGAAGAGCCGCTTCCCCAAAAAGCCGGCAGGCCCGAAATCTTCAGCTTGGTTAACCGCGGATTCGCAAGAGCCCAGGCTTACCATTTTTGCCTCTGGGTGATTGACGAGATCGGCCAGCGAGGGAACCCCGCAAGCACCGCCGGGACAATACCTTTCCTCGGAATAACCCTCAAGGCCGAAACCACGGTCCCAGGACTCGGCGACGCCGCCAAAGAATTGGGAGACTTCAACTCCGACGGGTTCCCCGACGTTTCCCTTGCCAGCCCCTTGGCAGGAAAAGTTTTGATCTATTTCGGCCGGCCGGATAGTGAACTATTTTTCAACGGCTATTTTCTCGGACGCGGCTTCACCCGCGTGGGAGATTTAGACCCGAGCCTGACCATCAGCGGCAGCGCCACTCCGGGCTTCGGACAAGGGATCGAAAACGTCGGCGACGTGGATAACGACGCCAAGCCTGAGCTGGCGATCTCCGCGCCTTCATCTTCCGCCGGAACCGTCTTCCTGTTCAAGCCCCCGGCCGCGGCAACCATCGATTCCTCCAGCGCCTGGGCCGTAATTGACGGAGAGGCCCCGGGCGACACGCTCGGATCGCAAATCGCATCCTGCGGAGATTTAAACGCCGACTCCATACCCGATTTCGCAATCGGCGCGCCCGGCGCGGAAAAGGTTTACATCGTTTTCGGGGGCACTGCCACCTCGACGCTCGGACCCATTCCCGCCAGCGGGAATATCGCAGGCGTGGCCTCAGTTGTGATCAAGGGAATCGCCGGCTCGGGCTTCGGCGCCTCGCTCGCCTGCGGCTCTAACATCAATGGCGACGCAACGCCTGACCTCCTGGTCGGCGCCCAAAACGCCCGGAATGGCTCCGCCCTCCAAACCGGGGCCGCATACCTGTTCCTCGGAGGAAAGGGCGTCCTCGCCGGCATCACCGCCCGGAGCCTGGCCGTCTCAATTGATCTCAACACCACCGGACAGGCCGACGCAACCATTTTCGGCCAGAGCGACGGCGCAAAATTCGGAGCATCCGTTGCCTTTATCGGAGACGTCATCCAGCGGGCTTCGGATGACGTTTCCCGCGACTTTGCCGTGGGAGCGCCCGGCATGACCACCGGAGCGGTCTACGTCTTTTACGGCGGGCCACAAGGCAGACTTGTGCTCGATGATACTTTTGTCCCGCCTTTCACCGGAAACGACTCAACGGCCGACCTGGCAATCCTCGGCGAAAGCGGCGAAATAATCGGCGCAAAGGTCCGCGGCAAGGCGGACTTGAACCGCGACGGCCACCACGACCTCGCCACCAGCAACGGCTTTGGCGCGGTCAAAGTTTACTACCTGGTGCCCGGAGCGCCCGCGGCGTCGCTGACAACCCAATTGTTCAGTCCCGAAAGCCCGGCCACTGACTTTGAACTGGCGCCGGACTTTGATAAAGACGGACTGGCGGACGTTTTGATCGGAGCCGGTGGATTAGACGTCGGCTATCTATTAAAATAATGATTAAAATCTCTATCCGGGAAGTCTGATTATGAAACCAAGATGGAAAATAGTCCTGACCGTGCTCGCAACCATTTTTGCCTTCTGCAATAAACCCGGGCCGCAATTCGTTCCCGCGGATGAGGAGTTCCTGCGCAAACCCGCGGACCGCCTGACCGTGGACGAGATGAAAAAAATGCGGGCATTGGTCAAGACCGATTACGGCGACTTCACCATTGGTTTTCATCCCGACCAGGCGCCGCAGCTGTGCCGGAATTTCATCAAGCTGATCGAGCAGGGATTTTACGACCAACTGACCTTCCACCTGATCGTGCCCAATTACATGATCATCACCGGCGACCCCACGGGGAACGGAACCGGAGGGCCGGGCTATTGGCTGAAACTGGAGATCAACGCCCTGCCTCACCGGCGGGGCGCGGTTGGCATGTCGCATCCGCCTTTTTCGCCCGACCAGCTGGGCAGCCAGTTCTACGTCATGTTGAGCCAGAGCTTCAAGGAAAGCAACGCCTATCCGGTGTTCGGATACGTTGAAAGAGGCATGGACGTCTGCGACCGGATCGGTGAGATTAAGACCAATGGCGCGGCTGGAAAGCCCAGGCCCTGGACTCCGCAGACCGCGGTCAAGGTCCGGGACATTGTACTCCTGGTTGAGGAATCCCGATGAGCAGGCTGCTCAAAAATTTGCTCAAACTGACCTATGCCTGCCTCACCCGGCCGGAACTGGTGCTCCGCAAGGCCAACCTCCTGGAACTGGAGGTGCAGGGAGACCTGGTCGAATACCGGCCCAAACCCTCGTTCCTCCAAAGGTTCATGGCCAAGCCGCCAACCTCTTTCCCCGAACTCATTTTCGCGCTCAAGGAAGCGGAAACCGATCCCAACATCAAGGCCTGCCTGGTGAAGCTGAGGGACAATTCCCTGGGCTGGGGCCGCGCCGCCGAACTGCGGGAAGCGATCCAGCGGCTGAGGGGTTTCGGGAAAAAAACTTTTGCTTTCCTTGAAGAAACCGGAAACATCGAATACTACATCGGCGCTTCCTGCGACGAGGTCATCATCACCCCGGCCCAGAGCCTGAACCTGATCGGGTTGATGGGAGAGGTGCTCTATTTCAAGGGGATCATGGACAAGCTGGAGGTCAAGCCCGAACTGGTCCACGCCGGCAAATACAAGTCCGCGGTGGAGCCTTACACCCGGGAGTCCATGTCCCCGGAACACCGCGAGGCGCTCGACGCCATCCTGGACGACATTTTCGGGGAGCTGGTGGAGTCGGTTGCCAGGAACCGCGGCCTGACCCCGGAAAAGGTGAGAGAGCTTGTTGACAACGCCCCGCATCTTCCCGAAGAGGCGCTGCAGTCCGGCCTGGTTGACAAGGTGGCTTACGCCGACCAGGTGGACGAGCGGATCGAGCAGCTGATCGGCGAGCCGATCCGCAGGATCAACCACGATTTCTATTTGAGCCTCCGCAGGGTCCGGCTGGGAGGCTTGCAGCCTTTCAAAAAAATCCCCCGGCTGGCCCTGATCTACGCCTCCGGAGTGATCGAACAGACCGACGAGCGCGAATACCAGGACTTGGAAGAGAGCATAACCCCCTCCCGGCTGATCCAGGCCCTGGCCGCGGTCCGCGAAAACCCCCACCTCAAGGCCGCAATCCTGCGCGTGGACAGCCCCGGAGGATCGGCCATCGCCTCGGATTTGATCTGGCGCGAAATCGACCTCCTGCGCAAGGCCAAGCCGCTGATCGTCTCCATGGGCGACGTCGCCGCCAGCGGAGGCTATTACATATCCATGCCCGCGGAGCGCATCCTGGCCAATAACTGCACGCTCACCGGCTCCATCGGGGTGATCGCCGGCAAGCTCAACCTGCGCGGGCTTTACAACAAGTTCGGCCTGAACAAGGAGCAGGTCAAGCGCGGACAGAACGCGGACATCTATTCGGATTATACCGACCTCTCCGGGACCCGCGGGGACAAGATGAACAAGGAGGTCCAGAACTTCTACGAAAAGTTCGTGCAAAAGGCCGCGGACGCCCGCAAAATGAATTGGCAGGAGCTTGACCAGCGGGCCCAGGGAAGGGTCTGGACCGGAAAGGCCGCGCTCAGGCTCGGACTGATCGATGAAATCGGCGGCTTGCGCCAGGCGATTGACGCGGCCAAGCAGGCTTGCGGGCTCCGGCCCGAGGAAAGCGCCAACATCGAAGTTCATCCCCGGCCCAAACGAAAAATTTTTCCCCTGTTCCCTTTCCGGCTGCCCTATGTGCCTTTCCTGGGAAAGGCCGAAATCAAAACCCTCGCCCAACTGGCCGGGCTCGCCCGCGATAAAATCCTGCTCCTGATGCCCTTCCTGCTCAGGATAAGGTAAACATGCCCTTCTGTCCGGTCTGCGGCGCCGAATATCGCGAGGGGTTCACCGTCTGCTCCGACTGCAACGTGGCGCTTCAAGAAGCCCCGGCTTCCGCTCCGGCTCCGGATTCCGCTACGGTTCCTGCTCCGCTGCAAATCGATGCTCCTCTGGCCCTCATCGAGGTTGAATGCCAGCTGTTTATGGCGAATGCCATCCGTGACCTGCTGCTGGAAAACGGCATCCGCTGCCAAATGAGGGACTCGTATTATGCCGGCCAAATGGTCGGTTTTTCTCCTCATCAGGAAAAGAGCAGCCTCCGGTTGTTGGTCCCGGAACCCCAGGCCGACCAGGCCCGGGAAATCATCGAAGCCTTTCTGGACGAGGCTGAGGACATTTCCGGGGATATCGTATGCGCTCATTGCGGGACAGTTATGCCGGAGTGGAAAATTTTATGTCCCAAGTGCGGCCGCCGCACCGATGGGACATGAGCGCGGTCTACTTCTGCCGGGCCTCGATCATCTGCAGGTATAGCCGGGCGATTTTCGATCCGGGGTCGAGCTTAAGCGCTTTTTCCAGCTCAATTTTCGCCGCGGCAAAATTTCCGGTCTTATAAAGAGCGACGCCCAGGTCCAGACGCGCGTTGGCGTTGTCCGGAGCAAGCTCCACCGCCCGGGCAAAATCATTGAGCGCGCTCTGGTTCTCGCCCAGGTATTCCTTGGACTTGCCCAGGTTGATGTAGAACGCGGCCTCGCCCGGATTTTCTCTGATCGCCTTTTCAAAAGAAACCGCCGCCTGCCGGTATTTGCCCGCGCGATAATAAGAGTTCCCCAGGTTGAAATAGGCGTAGTCAAGCGTTTCGTGGATGAGCGGCAGCCAGGCAAGCGCAAAGAAACCGGCGAGCAGCGCCGCCCATCCGGCCAGCGGCTTCCAGGCCCGCGACTTGACCGAAAAATAGACGCTCTCAACCCCGAACCCGGCGAAGACCAGAAGCGGGCCCATCGCCGCCAGGCGGTAGCGCGAGAAGACGTAAAACGCGCTCACGCTCAGCCAATAAATAAAGAGGTAGCCTGCGAGCATGAAGCCCTTTCTCCGCCGGAGCGCCAAGGCCAGGCCGAGCAGGCCGACCGGGCCGATCATCCCGAACTCCAGCAGCGGCAGCCGCAGCAGCAGCGAGAACTCCTGCTTGAAAAGATAAATGCTTTCGTTGTCCGCGATCTCCTTCTGGTTCCAGAACAGCGCCAGCTTCAGCGCCATCCGCTTCCCGAAAAGACCCGGGGCCGAGCGGATTTCCTTGAATGTCTCCCGGAACCAGAATTCGCTGATCTCGCTCGAGCGCATGCTCATTCTGCCCGTGCGCTTGAGCGCCTCGGCCCTGAAATCCTTTTCTTCAAAAAGGGGATTGGCGCGGACGAAATCCGGGGCGGAGTACGTGCCGGTCAAATTCCCCCGGTGGTTGCCGAGGTAAAAGTTCTGGCCGCCCTGGCTCGTGGTAAGCACCAGGTCGCGGCTGGCCGCCAGGTTCCGCGCCGCGCAGACCCCGATCACCACGCTGAAGCCGGCCAGGAAATACCCCGCGAGCGCGGCGCGCCTCCTGGTCCATAGCGCATACGTCAGCCAGGGCGCGAAGAGCAAGACCAGCGCCAGAAAATTATCCCGGGCGAGCGCTCCGAGCCCCAGCGTTATTCCGGCCGCGAGGCTGGTGCGCCTCTTGGGGTTCTGGGCCGTGAGCAGCAACAGGTATATGGTCAGGTCGATGAGAAAAGTTTCCAGAAAAGCCTTCAACAACTCGGACTGGTAGAAGATGAAGGGCTTGTAAGCCGCGGCGAAGAATCCGGCAAGCACCCCCGCCCTCCTTCCGAACAGCCGGCGGCCGATGCCGTAGATCACCAGGCAATCAATGCTCCCGATCACGATTTGGAGCACGTAGACCCAGACCAGGCGCCGGCCGAAGAGCGAGTAGAACGCGGCCAGCAGATACGGATACAAAGGCGACTGGTAGAACACTTCCTTGCCCAGCCACCCGCTGGAGACGATCCGCTGCGCCCATTGATCATAAGCCTGCGGGTCCAGACCCGGAAAAAACAGCAGCGGGGATTTCGACGCCTCCAGCAAAAAAATCAGCCGCAACACCAGGGCCAGGATGAAGATGGCCGGGAGCCATCTCCGTCCGGAAACGGAAATTTTTTCCGCATCAGTCATTTTCAAAAATCCAGATTGAGTAGCCGGCCCGGGCGAGAGCCTTCCTGCCCTGGTAGGGAATGACTTTTCCCGGGTCCACGGTCACCATCGGCCGGGCGAAGAGCATGGGGTAGAAAAAATTCCTGCCCCCGGACAAAAGCTGCGCGCTGATCGCGCAATACCTGAGCCGCGGGGGCTCGCCCAGCGGCTGCCAGTTGATCCCGTAGATTTCCGGGGCCGCGTGCCCGAAATAGTCCAGTTCGATCTTGTCGATCCGGTTTTCCTTCATGTAGTCCGCCAGCGCCGGCAAATCCTGGCCCCAGTCATAATTGGAGTCAAGCAGCACCTTCCAGCCGTTCGCGGACCCGCCCCCGAACTGGTTGAAATACGACAAATAGTGCGGATAAACCGCCAAGGCCTCGATTGCCAGCCACAGGGGCAAAGCCGCGGCCGCGAGTTGGAAACGCATGCGCGAGTGCGCCAGCGCCTTTCCGCTCCGGCCGATGATGAGGAAACCCAGCGGGAAAGCGGGGAGCAAATACCGGACCCCGATCTGGAGGCTGTTGCCCAGCGAGAAAAGCGCGAACAGCCAGCACATGACCGCGAGCATGACCATTTCCTCCGGCGTGAATTGAAGGCGGCGCCTGCCCGGCCAAACCCCGAGCGCAAGCGCCGCAACGCCCAAAAGCAATATCGCGACCGGCACTTTGACCAGCACCGCAATCGGGAAATATTTCCTGCTCACGCCTATGTACCATTTGCCCATCAGGTAGTTCGCGAATTCTCCCGACTGCATGTCCCGGAGCTGGCCGTCCAGGCCCTGGAGGTAAGTCTGCGGGAACGGCGCGGGCAAGGGCCTGAAAATTTTTTGCGCCGCGGCCATTCGCCGGCTGGTGAACTTGAAGTCCGCGGTCTTCCTGAACATCCCCTGGAAACCATAGCAGGCCGCGACCATCGCCAGCCAGACCAGGACCATGGCAGCGGCCTGGCCCGAGCGGACCGCCAAAACCCGGAGTCCGGCACGGTCGCTTTGGAAAGGCCGGATACAGAGTGCGGGCGCCAGCAGATAGAAAGGCAAAAGCGACAAGGAGCTGAACTTTGCCAGTTGGGCCAGGCCCAGGCAAAGGCCCGCGAGCAAAGTCCTGGCCCAGCTTGGCTTCTTGAGAAAAGCAATCAGCGACATCACCGCCAGAAAAATAAACAGGCTGGAGCCCGTGTCAACCGTGGCCATCTGGCTGTGGGCGATCATGTCCGGGCTGAAGCAGAATACGGCCAGGCTTAAAAACGCCCCGACCCGACCGTACAGTTTCCGGGCAAAAAGGTACACCGCGAGTCCCAGGCCGGCGCCGAGTAAAATGGTCATGGCCCTGCCCGCCTCGAAAATTTTAAGGTACCGGGCCTGGTTTCGGAACATGAAATCATTGGCAAAGAGCCACGGCCTCCAGCCCGAGTTCGGGAATTTGTCCAGCTCCGGCTCATACGCCGGTTTCATGAATTTCAGGGGCAGGGCCGCGATCAACTTGACCAGCGGCGGGTTCTTGGAATAGAGGCTGAAATCTCCGGTCTGCCAGTAATAATATCCCGCGGGGAGGTGCGCGAACTCGTCAACCGTGACGCTGTTGTGTTTCTGGCTCAGCCCGCAAAGGCTTGCGAAGACCAGGATCAATGCCGCGGAGCCGATGATTTCAATGCGCTTCAATATCGATTTATTTTAGCACTCAAAATTGGGGGATGAAACTAGGACTGGAGTTTCTCGCGCAACTCCTCAACTAAAATGGCCAGCGCGTTGATCCTGTTTTCAATCTCCCGGATTTGCCGGAGCACGTGCTCCTTGTCAACCCCCGCCAGGTCCCTGGAAGGTTCGGCCGCGACCGCGGGCGGCCGCGGGATTACGGGAGCAGGAGCTTCTTCCACTGGAGCTTTTTCAGGCGCAGCCGGCTGTTCCGGCTCCTGGTCCCGGTTTTCCTCCATCGCCTCCTCTTTCAGCTCCACCGGAGGGATTGCCTCTTCCACCCCAATCTCTTTGACCTCTTCTACCGCCTTCAAATCCGGCGGCGGCTCCGGCGCTGGCTCGTCAAAGCTTCGCATCTGTCCGGGGAAAAAGTCGTCATCTCCTTTGGCCGGCTGCTCCGCGGGGGCAGGCTCTTTTTCCGCGCCTTTGATTTCCTCGGCTGATTTGGCGTCTTTGGCCCCGTTCCAGAATTCCTCGCTTTCCTCAGCCGACTCCCCAGCCGGCGCCGGTTTGGGAGCCGCGGGTTCCTGCACCAAAGGCTCTCCGCTCGCCGGCTCGTCTTTTAACTCCAGGTCCGGAACTTCCATCGCGAGACCCGCCGCCTCCGCTTTGGGGGGCTCGGGTTCCGCGGGCGCTTTAACTTCCTCCAACACCACCGGGACTTCTTCCGCAGCCGCGGCCGGCGCCGGCGAAGCAGGCACTGCCGCGCCATTAATTTCCTTGACCTCGGCCTGCGGTTCCTCTGCCGCCTCCGCCCCTTCGATTGGTTCGATCTCTCCGTTTTCTTTCTTGCGGAAAGCCTTTTTGACCGGTTTCACGGAAGCGACCGAGACTTTTTCCGGCAGGGTCCGGGTCAATTCATCCACTTGGCTGTCCATGGCCAGGAACAGCTTCACCGACATCCCGGTGAAGCGCTCCAGGTCCTGCTGAATTTTTTCGCGGTCCGCCTCCGAGACCGCCACCCAGAGAATATCGCCATCGACTTTGAACGGCAGGGCCATCAGGGCCATTCCCTGTTCCCGGCTCAGCTTGCGCTTGGCCTCTTCCGTAACCGGGACCGAGTACAGGTCAACGAACTCCAGGCTCAACTGCTCGGCAAGCACCGTGAAAATAACCTTTTCCTCAAGGTAGCCCAACTCCAGGAGCGCCTTGCCCAGCTTAACCTTCCACTTCCGCTGATAGCTCAGCGCTGCCACCAGCTGAAATTCCGTAATCAGCCCCTTGGCCTCTAAAAGCGCCCCCAACTTCTTCCTTGCCATTGCGGGAACCTCCATTTCCGATTCTATCATTTTTTTTACCAAATGGAAATTTCAATGCTACAATTATTCGGAATTTTCAAGTCATGGGACCAAACGGACAGCCGCGGGTGGAGGCGCTTTGGCGGGAAACTCTTCGCCAGGGCCTGCATATCGCCGCGGCGCTTTTCATCATCCCCCTGCGCTGGCTCGGGTTCAAGTACGCGATCGGTTTTGCGGTGATCGCCTTCTTCTGGAACCTGCTGGCAATGCCCGGACTTTTCCGCGCAACGCTCCGGGCCGATGAAAAGGCAAAAGGCTATTCCCCGGGCATGCTCGCGTATTCGGTTTCGATTCTGGTCCTGGCCGTATTTTTCCCGGTCCCGGTGCTGGCCGCGGCTTGGGCGGTGCTGAGCGTCTCCGACGGGCTGGCCACTCTGTCCGGAAAATTATTCGGCAAAAAGCCGCTGTGTTGGAACAAGGACAAAACCTGGACCGGTTCCATCGCTTTCTTTTCTTCCGCAACGGTGTTCGGCTGGCTGGCTTTTCTCATGACCGCGGGCAATCCGGGCTCCAGCCCCATCGCCATGGGTCTGCCGTTTCCCGCCCTCTCCGGACCGCCGCTGAATGCATTCATGGTTTTTGCCGCTTCCCTGGGCGCCGCCCTGATCTCCGCCCTGGCCGAAAGCCTCCCGCTCCGGAAAATCAACGACAACCTGCTGGCGCCCGTTTGCTATGCGCTGACCTTGGCATTGCTTTTGAAAGCGGTGGCCGCGCTGGTTGCCCCGGCCTGAGCGCATTATTTCCCGGCCTGAAAGTCCTATGCTATTCTAGAAGCGCATGACAAGGGGTAGAATGCTTTTCTCGTTGCTGCTGGCCCTGTTTTTATCCTGCGGCCGCGACCAGGCCGAAAGCGACCCGGAAAAAATCATCCTGGCAACGCCGCTCGATGAGCCGGCGCTGGAGTTCGCGGCCTTGAACCCGGGCATCGAATTCCGCCGAATAATGATCGCAAGCCAGGTCCGGCGCGCAATCCCTTTGCCCCCCGGCCGGGAACTAAAGCTCCCAACCCCGGCCGGCCGGCTCAAATTCTTCGCAGGGATCGTCCCTGAATATTTCCGCCGGAACAGCTCCCCGGTCACTCTCAAGCTGACCGCCAAAGGCCGAACCGGCGAGAAGGTGATCTGGTCCCGGGCGCTTTCATCCAAGGACACCGGCTGGGCCAGGGTTGAAATCGATACCTCCGAAAAATTCGGCTCCATCGCGTTGAGCTCGGACGCCAATGACTACGGGCTGGCCATAAGCGTGCCGTCTCATGCGGTTGCGTCCGATCCGCGGCCGTCGGTTGTCCTGATCCTGGTGGACGCCCTGCGCGCCGACCACCTCGGGGCCTACGGCTACGACCGCGACACCAGCCCGGAAATTGACGCGCTCGCCAGCCAGGGCGCGGTCTTCGGGAGCGCCTTGACCGCCAGTCCTTTCACCGTGACCAGCCTGGCCAGCATCTTCACCGGGCTGGAACCCTGGGAGCACCGGGTCATCTTCACCTCCAACCTGGTGATGGACAACCGGCTGGTAACCCTGGCGCAAAAACTGCGGAGCCAGGGATATAACACCGCGGGCTTGAGTTCAACTTATTTTCATCTCTCGGATTTCCGCGCCGACCGCGGGTTCGATTTCTTCGACCAGGCCTGCGACAAGAAATTCTTTGACGGCGACGCCGAGTGCCTTTCCGACAAGGCCGTGGAATGGATCGCCGGACAAAAAGGCGCCGGACCGTTTTTCCTCTACCTGCACTATACCGCGCCTCACGCGCCCTACCGGCCGCCGGAGCAATACCGCGGTCTTTTCAGCCAGGGCCTGCCAAAGCCTAGGGGCGAGACCGGCCGCGGGGAAATCGGCGCATACGGCGAAAACCGGAAATGGTGGCAGTTTTTCGCCCGGCCGACCCGGCCCACGATTGACTGGCTCATGTCGCAATACGACGCGGAGATCAGGTACTCGGACGAACAAATCGGTCGCGTGCTCAGGGCGCTGGAAGACGCGGGCGTGCGCCAAAATTCGCTGATCATCATCACTGCGGACCACGGCGAGGCTTTCTATGAGCATAAGGAGATGGACCACACCGAGGAACTGCACTGGCAAGTGGCGCGGGTGCCCCTGGTCCTGGCCGGAGCGAAAATTCCCGCGGGAAAAATCATCCGCGACCTGGTCCGGACCAAGGACATTGCGCCCTCCATTCTCGATTACCTCGGCGCGCCGCTATCGGAATCAAGCGGGCAGAGCTTTATACCCATGCTTTCCGGAGTTCAAATGCCCGCGCGCGAAGGTTATGCCGTAAATTTCCTCGCCGGCAAAAAATATCAGATCGGCGCGATAGTTTATCCCTGGCATCTTTTGATTGACCAGCCGCGGGGAAAAAACATCGAGCTCTATGACTTTGTTGCTGACGAAGGGGAAACCAACGACCTTTCCGGGCAGCGGCCCGAGGTCGTGAAAGAATTGCGGAGCCGGCTCCCTGACCCGGAGATGGTCCTGTCGGGCGGCGGCACGGCTAGGCCAGGGTTGAGCAAAGAAACCGAGCAGAGGCTCAAATCGCTGCGTTACCTCCATTAACCCGACTTGAATGACCCCGGGAAAACAATAATACAATCCAAAGATGACGCAGATAAACAGAGACCAGCGCGCCTGCCTTTCCTGCCTCAATTACCGGCTCAACGTGGTCTCGGTGGTGGCGCCTCCGCTGCGGGAACGAAAAGACGACATCCCCCCGCTGGTGGAGCATTTCATCCGCAAGCATAACCAAGTCCCGAGTTCCAGAATCCAGGTGATCAGCGGCCCGGCCATGGAAAGCCTGGTCGGTTACGACTGGCCCGGGAACGTGCGCGAACTGGAAAACACCATTGCCCGGGCCATGACCCTTGCGCGGGGAAAAGTGATCATGCCCGAGGACCTTCCGCTGGGGATGGCGGCGCAAGCTTCAGAAAAAGTCCCGGACCCGGGACTCATGGCCTTGAAGAAGAAGCACGTGGAGAAGTTTGAGTCCGGCCTGGTCAAGCATTATCTTGACCGCGCGGCCGGAAACGTGAGCATGGCCGCCAAATACGCGAAAATACCGCGCCAGAGTTTTCACCGCCTGATGAAAAAATACCGCATAAAAAATCCCCGCTTTTCCGGCGGGCCGGAAGACCTCGGGAATTAGGAATTGGGGATTGGGCAACCATGAACCAAAAACCATGAACAATAAACAAAGCCGCCGGCGTCAACTTACAACTTAAGCACTGCCCCCAATTCCTTCATTTTTTCACCGGCTGGGAGGGCGCTATTTCTTTGGACTTGGCCCCCTTGGCCTCGTAGAGCTTGGGCAGTTCCACCTTGCCCACTTTCTTTTCGGTTTCCTTCCACCAGGCTTCCCATTTAGGGTAGTTGTCTCCGAAGTCCTGGCCGCTTAAGAGCTTGAGCGCATCGATGGCGGCCTTTTTGTCCGCCGCGGTCTCCAGCCGCATCTGCGCGGCATCGGCCGCGGCGCCCATGCTTTCCAGGGACTTGGCAACCTTTTCCTTCTCAACCGCGTCCCAGTAGATCTTGAGGATCGCGGGCGAGGCCTTGACGTCCCTGATCTGTCCCAGGGCCGAGATCAGGTAATGACGGTATTTATTGGCGGGGTCGAGCACGGCTTTGACCAGTTCGGGCACTGCTTCCAGGCCGATCGACACCAGTTCCCGGGTGAACTTCTGCCGGTTCTGTTCAACGTTGACGGCCTGCGATATCTCCGGCGCGGAGTCGTCGGGCACCACCCTGTAATCCTGGTTGTATTTGCCATCCTCGGTCACCGGCCGCCAGTTCGAGTCTTTCACCACCTGGGCCTTGGGATTGATCATCAAGAGGTTAGGCTCCAGGTTGATCAACTTGATCAGTTCAATCACCCGTTCCTGAATCGCGTTCTTGACGTTCGCCATTGACGCGGTTGAGGACGAGATCACCGCGGGCTGGATTACCGGCGCAGTCTGCCCGGAACTCTGATTTTCGCCGGTGGGTTTGCCCTCCTGGCCCAAGGCCGCGGCCGCAGCGATGAGGATTAAAATCGCGAACCAGCTGCGCCCCTTCATTTTTCGACCTCCTTGCTAGGTTTCCTTGATTACGTTGAATTCTCCATTCTGCGGGTCGTAAACCAGCTTATACTTGATCCCGGTCGAGCATTTGAAATGCGCGGTGTGGTCAAAATTGGTTTTGGCTTCCGTGATCAGGTATTTCAAATAGTCCATCCGCCCCTTGGACAGGCCCTTCAATTCCTCGATGCCTTGTGGGTCGCCATTCATTTTCATCTGACCCCTCCGCAATCCCTCAGCTTATATGTTACCAAATTCCGCAGGGGAATTGCAAGGAACACGCAACCCTCACGCCACAATGAGCGGATTTTAATCCTCCCACCGGCGCCAGGGCGCCTTTTCCCTCCGCCGCTTGCCTTCCTTGGCCTTGTGCTTGATCTTCTTCACCGCGGCTCCCAATTCCTTTTTTTCCTTCTTCGCTTCAGCTTTTTTGGCAATCGCCTCGGGATCATACTCTCCCTTGGCGATCATCTTTTGGACAAACTTTTCCCGCTCCTGGTTCTCAAAAACGGTCAGTTTCAGTTCCATTTTCTTTAAATCACCCAGCTTGAGTCCGGCAAAAGACTTTTGATATAGGGCCTCGGCCCGGAGTCCGATCTGTTCGCAATTTTTGAGTTGATCCTTCCATTCCCCGGGCATGGCGGATTCTCCGAAGCGGCCGCCCAGGATCGCGCCGGTCATGGCCCCGGCGCTGTCCGTGGCGCGGCCGAGGTTGATCGCTTCGAGCGCCCCGGAGCTGAAATCCCTGCTGGTGATTGCGATAAAAAGCGCGGTGACTCCTGCTGCGAGCGCGAAGTTTTGCGCGGGGCTGTTTATTTTTTCAGGGGGGAAAGCCTGGTTTGCGAGGTTGACGATTTGCCGGAGCACGAGTTCGTGCTCCATTCCGTGCCAGTGCCGGAAGGGCTCAATGGAGCGATAGAACAGCCCGAAGAATTCATAGACCAGGGGCGGGAGATGGACGAGGTATTCGGTCGCGATTATTTTTTCGGCCTCGGCCGCGAATTCGATCAAATCCTGGGCCCTCTGCCCCGGCTTCAGGGCATCCCAGTCGCCCCCAGCCGAACGCGCCACGGCATAAGCCACGCAGGCGCTGAGCGCAATCGCCCGCGGGTCCTTGTGCGTGAGCAGGGCCTGTTCAATTGAGGCCTTGAGCAGTGCCTCGCGGTCGTCGCAAAAATATAGTCCGGCCGGAGCGGCCCTCATGCTTGCGCCGATCCCGGCGCTGGGCTCGCCCGTATCTTGCGGTTTTGCTCCGGCGGCAAGCTTGTTCATCGCTTTTTTGAAGACCGGCCCGATGCCGCGGAACGCGCCCGAGCGCGACTCCCCGCCCGCCTGCCAGAGCTTGAGCAGCGTCCGGGCGAAATCATCCGCGTTGAACCCGTAGCAGCGGATCAGGCTCTCGGCCAGGCAGAGCGACTGCTGGGTATCGTCGGTATAGACGCCGGACGGACGGTAATGGTAAGGCCGGCTCTTCCAGGCCGCTTGCGGGTCCACAAAGCCGCGGACAAGGCCGTAAACCTCTTTGATCCGGCCCGTTTTCATGCCTTCCAGCGGCGCGCCCAGGGCGTCGCCCAGGGCAAGACCGATCAGAGAGCCTCGAAATTTGTCCAGGCTTTTCATTGCCGACGCTCGATTTTCACGGGGTCAGGCCTCTTCGCTGAAGCCCGGACTTCGATGCTGAGGCCAGACCCCCCCAATTTTTCAACAGCCTGCTACGGCGGGCACTTGGCGCAGAAGCTGCGGAAGAAGTTGGTGCTCAGGTAGCGGTCTCCGCGGTCGGGGAAAACGGTGACGATGGCGCTCCCGGCCGGAGCGTCCCTGGCCACGGTTGCGGCCGCGAACATGGCCGCGCCGCTGGAAAGCCCCGCGAAAATCCCCTCCACCTGCGCCAGTTTCTGCACCAAGGCAAATGCGTCATCGTCGCTTGGGTTCACGTACCGGTTGATCTTGCTCGGGTCCCAGATCGCGGGGATGATCGACTCGCTCAGGTTTTTCAATCCCTGGATGCAATGCCCGGGATTGGGCTCAACCGCGACAATCTCAACCTCCGGCTTCAGCCGGCGCAGCCTCCGGCCCACGCCCATGATGGTGCCGGTGGTGCCGATCCCGGCCACGAAATGCGTGACCGCGCCTTGAGTCTGCTCCCAGATTTCGCGGCCGGTGCCCTCGTCGTGCGCGTCCAGGTTGGCCGGGTTGGCGTACTGGTTGGTGAGAAAAAATTTTTCGGGATTGCTTTCCACCAGAGCGGCCGCGCCCCGGATCGAACCGTCCACGCCCTCGCCGCCGGGGGTGAGCACCAGTTCCGCGCCGTAAGCGCGGAGGATCGATTTGCGCTCCTCACTCACGCACTCGGGCATGAACAGCTTGAGCTTGAGCCCGTAATGCGCGGCCACCATTGCCAGGCCGATGCCGGTGTTGCCGCTGGTGGCCTCGACCACGACTTTTTCTATGGTCAGTTTCCCGCTCTCCAGCCCCTGCTTGATCATGTAATAGGCGATGCGGTCCTTGATCGACCCCGCGGGGTTGGCCCCTTCCAGCTTGGCCAGAATCCGCACCTTGGGATTGGGATTTAGTTTGACAACCTCAACCAGAGGGGTGTTGCCTATCGCGTCCAGCAATGCCATTTATCTCCTCAGCGACCGGTTTGTTTCCCGACCTGGTCGTTGATTTTCTTGATCTCCTCGATGGGCGCCTTTGGCTTCCGGTCGGGCGTGAGCAGGCCGTTCCGCTCCTGCTCAATGTCGTATTCCTGAGTATAGCAGAAACCCTGGAGATAGGGATATTTCCCGATCGCAAGCGTGTAGTCCCGGTAGTTGTCGAGCAGGCTCTTGCCCACGGTCTTGTAAAAACCGAAACCGCCGTACTCGCTCACCACCAGCGGCTGCCCCTGGTAATTCACTCCCTGGTAGAGCGGGGGCAGGATCGGCGCGCCCCGGATGACCATGCCCAGCGCGTCAAAAAACGCCGTGTACGTGCCCCAGGGTTTTTGCAGCTTCTTGTAAATGACCTCGCTCAAGCCCGCGGTGGCCACGTAGTGGTGGACGTCAACCACGTCGGTGTCGCGGTGCAGCCACCCGGAATTATCGATGACCAGCCTGGTCGGGTCCAGCCGCCGGGTGTCCTTCACCACCTTAAGCGCCCATTTGCTGACCGCGGGCGAGTAGAGCTCGGCCCAGATACCCCAGCTTTCATTGAACGGCACCAGCGCGATCACGCACGGGTGATTGAACATCCGGCCGATCACCCGCTCCCACTCCGCGTCAAACTGCCCGCGGTATTTTTTCGGGACCGGCGCGAACTGGTTCTTCTCCGAAGCCATGGCCGGCATGTCCTGCCAGATGAGCAGGCCCAGCTTGTCCGCCCAGTAATAGTATCTTTGCGGCTCAACCTTCTGGTGCATCCTCAGGCCGTTAAACCCCATCTGCTTGAGCAATTCCAGGTCGCGCTTGAACTCCGAATCGTCCTTGGGCGAATAATTACCCGGCTGGAAATACCCCTGCACCAGCGCCAGCTTCTGATAAATGGGCCGGCCGTTGAGCGTCACCTTGCCGTCCGCAACCCTGACCTCGCGCAGGCCAAGATAACTTTCCAACTGGTCCACCATTGCGCCCTTGCCGTCAAGGAGCAGGAATTTCAGCCGGTAAAGGTTCGGTTCCTCCGGAGACCACAGCTTGGCATCCTTCAGTTTCCACACCAAGGCCATGGCCCTGCTTGCCGGAATATTATTGAGCGAGGCGTCAACTTCTTTTCCCGACGGGTCAATAATCGTCACCGACAGCGTCTGTCCGGGCTTGACGTTTTCGACCGCGACCTCCATCCTGAGCCGGCCGCGGGCAAGGTCGGGGTAGGCCTTGTAATCCTTGAGGTAGCTTTCTCCGGTCCGTTCCAGCCAGACCGGCTGCCAGATGCCGCTCGCGGGCGTGTACCATATCCCGTAGCCCTTGCCCCGGGTGCTTTGCTTGCCCCGGGGCAGAAAAGCATTGTTGGAGTCAATAACCCTGAGCGCGAGCAGGTTCCCTTCCGGCTTGATTGCTTCCGTGACGTCAAAAGCAAAACCGTCGTATCCGCCGGCGTGCTCGCCCAGGAATTTGCCGTTGAGCCAGACCCGGGCATGGTAGTCCACCGCTTCAAAATGAAGGATGGCCCTGCCCGGACCTTTCACGCCCGGGTCCAGGTCAAAGCGGGTCAGATACCAGAAATAATCTTCCGACCTCTTCCCGCCCACGCCGCTGTAGCCGGATTCAATTTCGAACGGCACAATTATTTTCCCGGACAGCCGCTCTCTTTCCCCCCATTTTTCCGACTCGCCTTGCTTGCCGGGATCATACTGGAACTGCCATTCGCCGTTCAGGCACTGCCAGGTCGAGCGCATCATCTGCGGCTGCGGGTGCTCGCAGCGAGGCTTCTCCTGCGCGCTGAGGGCCAGTGAAAACGCCGATAGTGAAACCGCGGCCAAAATTTTTCTCGCCTTCAAGGTTATTCCCCCTAAATGGTTTTCGCCTCTTTCCGCGCCGTGAGCTGGTCAAGGATGACGATCGCCACCACCACCACTCCCACGATCATCCGCTCGTAAAAAGTCAGCCCGGTGATCTGGCTCAGGCCGTTGCGGAGCACGCCGAAGATCATGCTCCCGATCACCGCTCCCAGCACCGAGCCCTTGCCCCCGGACAGGCTCGCCCCGCCTACGACCGATGCCGCGATGATGTCCAGTTCGTACCCGTTGGCCACGTCCGCCCTGCCCTGCCCGTGCACGATGGAAAGGATAACCCCGCTCAGGCTCGCGAAAAGCCCGCCGCAGAGATAGACCATGAGCTTGATCCGCTTGACCTTCACCCCCGAAAAATACGCCGCGGTCTCGTTCCCGCCCACCGCGTAAACCTGCCGGCCCCAGCGGGTGTAAACCGTGAACAGGTGGAAGACGATGGCGAGCGCCACCATCAACACTCCGGGCCAGAACTCAATCGGGATGCCCAGCAGGCCGAAATGCTCGGGGATTTTGGTGGAAAGGTCGTAGAACCCGCCCTGGGTGATGATGAAGGCCAGCCCGCGGCCCATGCCCATCACCCCGAGCGTGGCGATAAAGGGCGGGAGCTTGATGGCGGTGATGAGGAAAGCCGCCATCAATCCGCTGCCGGCGCCGACCAGTAACCCGAGCCCGGCTGCAACCGGCAGGGGCAAATTGCTCTGCACGAACAAATGTCCGGTGACCACGGTGGTCAGGGCGATTACCGCTCCGGGCGCGAGGTCGATCCCTCCGGAGATGATGATCATGGACGCGCCGATCGCGGCGATGCCGTAAATCCCGGAGTACTTCAGGATCATGGTGAAGTTGCCGACATTGAGAAAAGTATGCGGCCTGCCCGGCTCGCGGATGATCAGGAAAAAAATCATGATTTCCAGAACCAGGATCAACGCCACGCTCAGTTCCCGGTGGGACGAGAAAACTTCCCGGACCGACTTCAACTTGCCGTTTGACATGCCCCATCCTTTGCTTCTACCGCAGCCATTGCCAGACGCATGATCTCCTCTTCGCAACGCTTCTCGCCGCATACCTCTCCCGCCACCCTGCCCTCGCGCATCACCAGGATGCGGTCAGACAGCGCCAATAGTTCCGGCAGCTCGCTGGAAACCACCAGCATCGCCCTGCCCTCGCTTGCCAATTCGCGGATAAGGTTGTGCACCTCGGCCTTGGCGCCGACGTCAATCCCCCGCGTGGGCTCGTCCAAAACAAAAACCCGCGGCTTGAGCAATAGCCACTTCCCGATCACCGCTTTTTGCTGGTTGCCGCCGGAAAGGCTCTGCATCTCCGCATTCGGACCGCTCGCGACGATTTTCAGCTTTTGGATTGCCTTAAGTGAAAAGGCCGTCTCCCGGCCGCCGGTTACGATAAACCTGCCCAACTCGCTGAACCCGGTCACGATTCCGGGCAGGGACAGGTTTTTCTTCAAGGCCATGGTTGCGATCAGCCCCGCGGACTGGCGGTCCTCAGGAACCAGCGCCATGCCTTGAGAGGCCCGGTAAGCAACGCTCTTGTCCGTGATCTCCCGCTCCTCCAGCCAGACCCGGCCCGAAGACACCGGCCTGACGCCGAACAGGCTCTCCACCAACTCGCTCCGGCCCGAGCCCACCAGTCCCGCAATCCCCACAACCTCCCCGGACTTGAGCTCAAAACTAACCTCGGAAAAACCATCCCCGGACAAGCCTTCAACCCGCAACAGGCTCTTGCCAGCCTTAAACTCGCGCCTCTGCCCGGACAAGTCCAACTCCCTGCCCACCATCATCTGCACCAGCCGGGTCTGGTCAACCTCGTCTATGCTCAGCGTGGCGATGTGCTTGCCGTCCCGCAGCACCGTGACCGTGTCCGCGATTTCAAAAATCTCCTCCAGCTTGTGGCTGATGTAGAGCACGGTGACCTTGTCTTCCTTCAACTGCCGGATGATCCGGTAAAGGCCCTGCACGCTGTCCGAAGTGAGCGAACTGGTGGGCTCGTCAAACATGATCAGCCGGGGCTGGTAAAGGATGGCCCGGGCGATCTGGACCATCTGCTTCTGGGCCACGGAAAGGCCGGAGACCAGGGTCCTGGGGTCGAGGTTCAAATGCACTCGGGCCAGGACTTCAGCCGCAAGTTTTTCCATCCGGCCAAAACGCACAATGCCCATGGTCGAATGCTCGGCGCCCAGGAACAGGTTTTCCATGACGCTCAAGTTCGGGCAGAGCACGAGCTCCTGGAAGACAATGCCGAAGCCGAGTTCGCGCGCCTTGATCGGGTCGGGTATGGATATGGCGCGGCCGTCCAGCAGGATGCGGCCGGAATCGGGCTGGTGAATGCCCATCAGGATTTTCATGAGCGTGCTCTTGCCCGCGCCGTTCTCGCCCATCACCGCGTGCACCGAAGCCTGGCCGATGCCGAACGAAACCCCGGACAACGCCCGGGTCCCGCCGAAAGATTTGGTTATCCGGTCAAGGTCAACAAATTTCTTCATCATCCGGCCGCGCTTGTATCCATAATGGTCAATTCTTGGCGCAACGTCAAGCCCGGCGAAGGCCGAGGATTTGGGGATTGGAAATCACTACTGTCCGGGGAAAGATTAAGAGGATTTTCCATAGGCGCTCGGCGCAGGCCCATTTGACGGCTCCGGGACAAGTTGCAATTGCCAAATCCCATCAACCGGACAATGACCCACGTGTTTTAGCCTGCGGTTGAAATTCGATTTCGATAGCCCGGCCATTATGGTCATCTACTAATTAGATGGACAGGGCCGGTCCTGCATTTCATCAGCCCGGCCAGGCATGGTTTAACCCGGGGCTGGAATTCAGTTTCGATAGCCCGGCCATTCATGGCCGGGAACGGCGACGGCCTAACCCTTTTGCTGCGGTCCGCGCCGGGGCGCGGGCCGCAGCAGTAAGAGGAGAGCGCCCGCGCTCCCCGGCGCTGAAGCGCCGGGCTATCGAATACGCCTATTCAAAATCCGAGGAAGCGCCGGGCTATCGAATCCGGCAAAAAGCGAAAAATTTTTCCCCGGACAGTAGTGATTGGAAATCAGAAATTGGCAGTGGAAAAAGTTTGAGGTCAGGGTTGGTGAAGGCGGTATTGCAATCTATAATATTTGCCGGTGCCTGAAAGAGAAGTCATATTGGTGAGCGCTTGCTTGCTGGGCGTGAACTGCCGCTACGACGGCGCCAACCGGCGCGACCAGAACGCGATTGAATTCGTGAAGGAAAAACTGGTGGTCCCGGTCTGCCCGGAACTGCTTTCAGGGCTGGGCTTTCCCCGACTCCCCGCGGAGATCGAGCGCGGAGACGGCTTTACCGTGCTCTCCGGCAAGGCGCGGGCGCTGCAAAAAGACGGCGCGGACGTCACCCGCGCTTTTCTGGCCGGAGCCAAAGAGGCGTTGAAACTCGCGTTGCTTTCCCGCGCCAATACCGCTCTGCTCAAGGACCAGAGCCCGAGTTGCGGAGTGAATTTCATTTATCACAAGGGCAGGAAAATCCGTGGAGCCGGAATCTTCACCGCGCTCCTCATCCGGGAAGGATTCAAGGTGATCAGCGAGAAAGAACTGGACGGACAAGCCGGGGATAAGTTTTAACCCGTGTAATGCTTGTAGCAACTGTGCTGGTCAACCGGAATCTTGATCCCGTCCGCCCGGAACTTCTGAAAGATCGGGCAGGAATCAAAACCGCTGCCGTGGCAAAACTTGGCAAGCTCCTCCACACTCAAAATCATGGCATCATCATAAGCCAAGCAGACCTGGTAATTCCCATTGCCGTTAAGGAAAGTACAGGCCATTTGCCCCCTCCTGATTTCGGCGTGAAAATCCCTGACCCAAGCTTATAACCCTCTTATAATTTTCGACTCGTTTGCCGGAAAAACGGTTCAACAATTATCTCACATCCTCCATTTTCCCGTCACGCTGTTTCCGCAGTCATGTTTTCCCCGATTGAAAGCCATGGTTCAGGCTTTTCCGAAAAACTTATATGATTCATGCTGTTCCACCGGAATCTTGGAGCCTTGCTTTTGAAATTTCCGGTAGGTCGGGCACAGGTGGTAGTGGGACGAACTGCAATATTTTTCAAGCTCTTCCACGCTTAAAATCATTATGTCATCGTAGGCCATGCAGACTTTGTATGATGACCCTTTTAAAAAAACGCACGTCCTTCCATCCAGCTCCTTGTCTTTGGTGTCCGGGTTTGGTTTCCGGGGAGTGCTGTCGGACGTTTCCACGTGAACAAATCTAATTACCGGGACCGGCGCTGTCAATGGATGACTCGAATATCTTTGTGGCGCGGGGCCCTGGTTCGATTCGCCCAGTCAAGTTTTTGATGCTAAAATCGCGTGGTTGATGAGGATAACCATATTGGGCAGCGGCACCAGCACGGGCGTGCCGGTGATCGGCTGCAAGTGCAATGTCTGCCGGTCCGGGGACGGAAAAAACCAGAGGACCCGCGCTTCGGTGCTGGTGGGCGTCAACGGCCGGAACCTGCTCATCGACACTCCCCCGGATTTGCACCAGCAGGCCATTGCCAACAAGCTCGAGCGCCTGGACGCGGTGATCTTCACCCATGACCACGCCGACCATATCTTCGGCCTGGACGATCTCCGGGCGTTCAATTTCAGCCAGGACGGCGCGGTGCCGATTTACGCGAGCAGCAAGGTCATGTCGCGCATCCAGTTGTTGTTTGATTACATCTGGAACCCGGAGGCGCAGGTCGGAGGGGGCAAGCCCCTGCTGGAGGCACATACCATTGAGGGGGAATTTGAGTTGTTCGGCGCCAGGGTCAAGCCGGTGGCGCTGCTCCACGGCGGACAGCAAATCCACGGCTACCGGATCAACAATTTCGCATACGCGACCGATTGCTCGGCCATGCCCGAACAGAGCCGGGAATTGCTCTCCGGGCTGGACTTGCTGGTCCTGGGCGCGCTCCGGTTCCGGCCGCATTCCACCCACTTCTCGCTTGACCAGGCCCTGGAAGAAATCGCCAGGATCAGGCCCAGGCGCGCGCTGCTCACCCACTTGAGCCACAGTTTCGATTACAGCGAACTTAACCCCTCACTCCCCAAAGGAGTGGAGTTGGCCTATGATGGAATGGTGATCGAGGTATAAGCCGAGCCATGAGAAAGGTCCTGATCATCGACGGTGAAACCGAATTCCTCGAAATGGCCAGGTCTTTCCTCCAGGCCGCCAACATCATGGTGGCCACCGCGGACTGCGCCGAGGCCGGCCGCAAGGAACTCCGCGCGTTCAAGCCGAATTTGATCCTGCTCAGCCGGGACCTGCTCAGCGGCTCCGGCCGGCTGATCCCGGACGGACTGGAGCTGCTCCGCGAGGTCAAGACCGGGAACAAATGGAAGAAGACCCCGGTGATCCTGCTTGTCAGCGGGGCCAGTCCCGAGGACTTGGACAAAATCCGCCTGCTCAAATACAAGGCCGAGGATTACGCGTGCAAGCCGATCGCAGACAATGAACTGCTGCGCAAAATCGAAAACCTGATCGGGTTTGACCCGGACGAAACCACCGGCGTGCTGCTTGAGGAAAAAGATAATTTTTCGGTTGACCAGATTCTGGCGGGGAGCGGGGACAACCCCGAATTCGAACAGGCGGCCCGGAATGAGATCAAGGAACTGCTGACCCGGCTTGGCGAGGAAGTGATCCAGACCCGAACCGAGGGCGAAGACCGGGCGGAAACCGAGGGCGCCTCCGGGGAGCGCGTGGCCGCGGAATTTGAGTTGCTGCAGGACAAATTGCAGAGCCAGGAAAAGCGTTTTGCGGAAATGCGCGCGAAATCCGCGCAGGCCATTAAAGTGCTGGAGGCCCGGGTCAAGGACCTCGCGAGCGAGAACCAGGCGCTTGCGGCGCGACTGTCCTTGGCCGAGGCCGCGGCCAGGGAGTTGACCGGGAACAAGGCCCGGCTTTGGGAACTGGCGGAAAAAGCCCGGGAACTTATAAGCCAGTTCGAAAATCTCAAGCAAGGACTGGACAAGGAGCTCATAGCCGCGAGGGACTTCCTGCGCGAACTCGAGCTCTTGAAAAAATAGCCGGGCTTGGAATAATCGGGCAAGCCGGGTAGAATAGATTGATCAAATTCAAGGAGCAAGACATGGCCAGAAGTATCAAGGGGTTGATCCTTTTGGCGGCGCTGGCCGCGCTCGCCGGGGGATGCTCGAGGGAAAATAAAGAAGACGTGCTCTACCGGATCGGCAACGGCGCGATCACCCAGGAGGACGTTGACCGCATCTGGACCGGGTTTCCCCCGGATGCGCAAATCCAGTATATGGACCGCAGCGGGAGGCAGACCCTGCTGGACAACCTGGTCACGGTTGAACTCCTCTACCAGGAATCGATGAGGGAGAAGCTGGACCAGGACCCTGACCTCAAGTTTGAGCTGGAAAGGTCAAGAAAAAACCTGCTGGCCCAGCAGGTGATAGAAAAATCCATCAGGCTCGAAGACCTTTACACCTTTTACCAGGCCAACTACATCCGCATTGACGCCATCGATTTCCCGGTGGACAATCCCGGCAACGCCGCGGAAAAGAGCGCCGCGGGGGCAAAGGCGCTGGCGGTCCATCAATCGCTGCAAAAGGGCGCGGAATTCGGACAGCTCAAGGCCAGACACGCCAAATCGGCCGCGGGCGGAGACCTCGGCTATATGAGCCGGGACAAGGTGATCAATATCTTCGGCGCGGAAGCAGCCACTGAAATCTTTGCCGTGAAGAAAGACGCCCCGCAAAGGTTCACCAAGCCGGTGTTCACCAGGCTCGGATGGCATATATTTTACGTGCTCGAATTCCCGCAAAACCTGGACACCAAGGGCTATGACTTGGTCTGGGTGGAGATCATGGATTCCAAGCGGGAGGAAGTTTTCCGAGGGGTGATTAACGATTTGAGGGGACGGATTCCGGTAAAGCCCAACCAGGAAGCGGTTGAAGGTTTTCTCAAGCGCGGGGACGACTGGAAAAAAAGGCAGGCGCAGCCGGCGCCAGTGCCGGCTGATAAAACCGCTCCTGCCGCGCCGGCGCCTGAAGGCGCGGTCAAACCCGCGCCCAATCCGGGTTCAACCGCAAAACCCCTGGAGCCGGCGCCCGGCCAGTGACCATGCTCCGGATCATTCCGCTCTCCCTGGCGGCGATTTTGCTGTTGGGCTGCTCAGAGAAGCGCGACCGGGAAGTGGTTGCCTGGGTCAATAATCAACCGCTCTATCTTTCCGATTTCAAGGAACAGCTGGAAAAGGACTGGATGGTCAAGGATTCCGGCGCCAAGGAATTGGACTATCGTCTCAAACTCAAATGCCTGGAAGACATGATCAAGAGACGCCTGATCTTGAACGAGGCCGGCCGGCTGGGGCTCTCCGTGCCGGACCAGGAGCTGGAAGCGGAATTGACCAAAACCGTCAACACGGACAGCGCCGATTTCCGGAAAAGCCTGGAAGAAAACGGGATCACCGAGCGCGAATGGAAGGAACAGGTGAGGGATGACCTGCTCATCCGCAAGACCGTGGACGCGGTCATGCAATATCAATACCGGGTCACAAACCAGGAAATGAAAGAATTCTATAACCGGCACTTGTCCGAATTCGTGACCCCCGAGCAGTTCCAGGTCAAACAAATAATTCTCCAGGACGAAAACCGGGCCAAAGAGGCGCTTGAGCTACTGCGCAAGGGAGCGCTCTTCGAAGAACTGGCCCGGACTTATTCCGTGGGCCCGGAAGCTCAGAGCGGCGGGGACCTGGGTTGGCTGGAGCCGGAGCAGTTGCCCTCGCCACTCCACGAAGAACTTATTAAACTTTCCCCCGGAATGGTCTCCGGGCTGATCAAGTCCCCTTTCGGATACCATGTCCTCAAACTGGAAAGCGTGAAAATGTCCCTCCAGATGAGTTATGGGGAAGCCGAACCAAAAATCCAACAGGTCCTCGCCGAGCGCAAAAAGAACGCGCTTTACCAGGAATGGATCCAGATGCTCTGGAAGCGGAGCGCGATAAAATCCAACCACCAGGTGCTATAATTAAGGAAGGGTTAGAGATGAAAAAAGCCGTGGCCATATTTTTAGCCGCGCTCGGGCTTGGCGGTTTATTTGCGCGGGCGGAAACCGTAAACCGGATCGTTGCGGTGGTGGGCGAGCAGGTGATCACCTCCAACGAGCTTGAGCGGGCGCTCCAGGCCGCGCAGGCCGCCCGGCCGACTCCGGACAGCCCCTACGCTCCCGGGAAAAAAGAGCTGCTCAACCTCATGATCGATAAGCTGCTGATCGAGCAGGAGGTGAAACGCCAGGGAGTGTCGGTCACCGCGCAGGAAATCGAGCAGGCGATCAACAAGAAGCGCGAGCAACTGCAGTTGAGCCCGTCGGATTTCGCCTTGGCCCTGCGCGACCAGGGACTCACCATGGACGACTATCGCGAACAGGTGCGCCAGAGCTTGGGAATGGCCAAGCTGGTCTCCAAGGAAGTCAAATCCCCCGGCGAAATCTCCGACGCCGAGATCGAGTCCTATTACCAGCAGCATCTCGCCGAGTTCCTTTCCCCGGAAAAAGTGCGCCTGCTCCACATCGTGGTCCGCGACGCGCCGAGTGCGCCAAAGACCATCAAAAGCATCCAGGAGCAATTCCGCAAAGGCGCGAGCTTCCAGGGACTGGCGTCCCGATATTCCGAGGGTGAGGAAGCTCAAAACAACGGTGACCTTGGCTGGGTCGAACTCGCCCAGCTCAAGCCGGGGGTCAAGGCCATTATTTCCGGCCTGCAGCTCGGGGAGTTGAGCCCGGTTTACAAGGACGAAGCCGGCAGTCACCTGTTCCTGGTTCAGGGCCGGGAAAAGGCCATGAGCCTCCCGCTCGAGCAGGTCAAGGATAAAATCCGACAGGTCCTCCACGAAAAACAGTTCCAGGACCAGTACCAGGTCTGGCTGGAAAGGCTTCGGGCGAAAACCTACGTAGAAATCCGCGTATGAACCGCATTTGTCTCACCATGGGCGACCCCGCAGGGGTCGGCCCGGAACTGATCATCCAACTGCTCGGCCGGCTCCAAACCCGCGGCGCCCCCGGCATGGTCATCGCCGGCGACTGCGGCGTGCTCAAACTCGCGCTGGAGAAATTCGGCAATGCAAATGCGCGGCGCTGGTTTCGAACCGCGGCCATCGCGGAGCGCGAGCGGCTTGCGCCGGACATCAAGGCGCCGCTGGTGATCCTCAACCTGTCCGAACTTTCTCCGAAAAAACTGCGCGCGGAGCGGGCCGGCAAAAAGCACGGACTGGCGAGCTGGAAATACATCGCGGCCGGCGCGCGGCTCTGCCGCTTGGGCGCCTGCGGCGCGCTCGTGACCCTGCCGGTGAACAAGGAATCCTTGCTCCAAGCCGGCTGCCCCTATCCCGGACACACCGACCTGCTCGCCGCGCTCGACCGCGCCGAAAGGGCGGTCATGCTCATGGTCCTGGGAAAGCTGCGCGTGGCGCTTGTAACCCATCATCTCCCGCTCAAGCAGGTCCCGGCAAAAATTGAACCCGGGACAATACTGTCTATCTTAAAAGTGATGCAAAAAGCCTTGAAAACCGATTTCGGCCTCGCCGCTCCCAAAATAGGCGTGCTCGGCCTGAACCCGCACGCGGGCGAGCAGGGTAAAATCGGGGTTGAGGAAATAGAAAGAATTGCCCCGGCCATCCGGCAGGCCCGCAACGCGGGCATCGATGCCAGCGGCCCCTGGCCCGCGGACACGGCTTTCCACCGGGCCAGGTCCGGGGAATTTGACGCGCTCCTGGCCATGTACCATGACCAGGGCATCGGCCCGCTCAAGACCCTGGAATTCGAGCGGGTGGTCAACGTCACGCTCGGCCTGAGTTTCGTCCGGACTTCGCCCGGTCACGGCACCGCCTACGAGGTGGCCTGGACCGGAAAGGCGAGCGGGCAAAGTCTGCTCGAGGCTTTCCGGCTGGCGAGGCAATTGAGCGCGAGCCGCAAGAGGAGTAATGGCTGAAGACAAGATCATCATCCGCGGGGCGAGCCAGCACAACCTCAAGCACATCGACCTTGAGATCCCGCGCGACAAGCTGGTGGTGATCACCGGCCTTTCCGGCTCGGGAAAATCATCGCTCGCATTCGACACCATTTACGCCGAGGGCCAGCGCCGTTACGTGGAATCGCTCGCGGCCTACGCCCGGCAGTTCCTGGAGTTGATGAGCAAGCCCGACGTGGACTCCATCTCCGGCCTGAGCCCGGCCATCAGCATCGAGCAAAAGACCACCAGCAAGAACCCCAGGTCAACCGTGGGCACCGTGACCGAAATCTACGACTATTTCCGGCTCCTGTTCGCGCGGGTCGGAAGGCCCTTCTGCTGGGTCTGCGGACGAGAGATCGCAAGCCAGACCGTGCAGCAGATGGTGGACCAGATCCTGGCCATGCCCAGGGGCGCAAGGTTCGCGGTGCTCGCGCCCATCGTGCGCGGAAGAAAAGGAGAATACCGCAAGGAGCTGGAGCAGTTGAGCCGGGCCGGGTTCGTGCGCGCCAAGGTGGACGGAAAGGTCTATGACCTCGCCGAGACCATCCCCATGGACCGCAAAAAAAAACACAACATCGACATCTACGTGGACCGTCTGACCCTGGACCCGGAAAAAATCAGGACCCGGCTCGCGGATTCAATCGAGACCGCGCTCAAGCAGGCCGGGGGCATAGTCCGGATCGAAAACCTGGACAGCAAAGAACTCCAAACCTTCAGCGAAAAATTCGCCTGCCCCGAATGCGGGGTCAGTTATCCCGAAATCTCCCCCAGGCTGTTTTCCTTCAATAACCCCTACGGCGCATGCCCCGAGTGCGACGGACTCGGAACCAAAATGTATTTCGACCCGGACTTGATCGTCCAGAACCCCAACCTCTCCATCCGCCAAGGCGCAATCGCACCCTGGATGAAAAGAGTGTCCTCGCCCTTCTTCATGGAAATCCTGCTTTCCCTCGCCAAACACTATAAATTCGATATCAACTCGCCCTGGAAAAAACTGCCCGGAAAAGTGAAGGAAGTGATCCTCCACGGCTCCGGCGACGAACTGGTCGATTTCTCGCTCGACCTGGAGGACCGTTCCTGGCGCGACCGCCGCCCATTCGAGGGCATCATCCCCAACCTGGACCGCAGATTCCACGAGACCGAGTCCGAGGCCATGCGCGAGGAGTTCTCAAAATACATGAATTTCCGTCCCTGCCCGCGTTGCCAGGGCATGCGCTTGCGGGAGGAGCCGCTGAACATCAAGATCGCGGGCAAAAATATCGCGCAGGTCTCGGCCATGAGCATCACTGAAGCCCTGCGGTTCTTTGAAGGACTTGAACTGTCGCCCAAGGAGATGGAGATCGGCCGGCGTATTTTCAAGGAGATCAAGGAAAGGCTGCAGTTTTTGATCAACGTGGGCTTGAGTTACCTCACCATTGACCGCGGCAGCGCCACCTTGGCCGGGGGCGAAGGCCAGCGCATCCGGCTGGCCACCCAGATCGGGAGCGGCCTGGTGGGAGTGCTCTACATCCTGGACGAGCCGAGCATAGGTTTGCACCCGCGCGACAACCGCAAGCTGCTCGACACCCTTCTGCGGCTCCGGGACCTCGGCAACACCGTCATCGTGGTGGAGCACGACGAGGAGACCATCCGCGCCGCAGACCACGTGATCGACATGGGTCCCGGCGCCGGCGTCCAAGGCGGGAGGGTCGTGGCCCAGGGCGCGCCTGACGACATCATGCAAAGCCCGGATTCGCTCACCGGGGCTTACCTGTCGAAGAGGCTCCAGATTGCGGTCCCCTCCGAGCGGAAAAAACCGGGGAACCGCTGGCTCACGCTCAAAGGCTGCCAGGCCAACAACCTCAAAAATATTGACGTCCGTTTCCCGCTCGGACTGTTCACCTGCATCACCGGCGTTTCCGGATCGGGCAAGAGCACGCTCCTGCTCGATACCCTCTACCGGGTCATGGCCCAGAAGCTCTACTTCAGCCGGGAGCCCGCGGGCAAGGTCCGGGAAATCGCCGGACTCGAGCACATCGACCGCGTGATCGACATCGACCAGTCGCCCATCGGCCGCACTCCCCGGAGCAACCCCGCGACTTATACCGGGCTGTTCACCCACATCCGCGACGTGTTCGCGCAGGTGCCCGAGGCCCGGCTGCGGGGGTATAAGCCCGGACGCTTCAGCTTCAACGTCAAGGGCGGACGTTGCGAGGCCTGCGAGGGAGACGGCTTGATCAAAATCGAAATGCACTTTCTGCCCGATGTCTACGTCATCTGCGACGTGTGCAACGGCGCCAGGTACAACCGGGAAACCCTGGAGGTCCAATACAAGGGCAAAAACGTCGCGGATGTGCTCAAGATGACGGTGGAGGAAGCGGCCGAATTCTTCGCCAACATCCCGCTGGTGCGGAACAAGCTCCAGACCTTGAGAAGCGTGGGACTGGGCTACATCCAGCTCGGCCAGTCGGCCACCACCCTTTCCGGCGGGGAGGCGCAGCGGATAAAATTGAGCCGCGAGCTTTCCAAGCGCGCCACCGGCCGCACGCTCTACATCCTGGACGAGCCCACCACCGGGCTGCACTTCGCGGACGTGCAAAAACTGCTGGACGTGTTGCGCGAACTGGTGGGCCAGGGCAACACCGTCATCGTGATCGAGCACAACCTGGAAGTGATCAAGACCGCGGACTGGATCATTGACCTCGGACCCGAGGGCGGAGACGAAGGCGGACGCATCATCGCCGAGGGCAGCCCCGAGGCGGTGACCGACGTCAAAGGGTCGTACACGGGAGAATTCCTGCGAAAGCTCCTTCCTGAGAAGAGGCAGCGCGCGGCTGGTTAATACGAATCCTTCCGCTATAATAAAAATATGAGACCGTGGTTGATCGCCAAGATTTTTTTCGAGCGCTCTTTTTTCCGGGCAAAGGTGGCATTGGACAGCCTGTGCCCGCTCCCGGCCGGCACCGGCAAAATCTATGAACGGTATATACGCGCATACTACCCCTTGCTGGCCAAAGACCTCGAACAGTTCAACCGTCCCGGGCTCAAGGTCATAGAATTCGGAGGTTCCAACAAGATCTTGACCAACTTTTTGCCTGAGGTTACCTATGAAATCGCGCCCAACTATCCCGAGGTGGACATCCAGAACCTGAGGACATATCCGGAAAATGGTTACGACCTTGTGCTGCTCGACCAGATCCTCGAACACGTTGAAAACCCCTTCCGGGCCGTTGAAGAAATCCGCCGGATATTGAAGCCCGGGGGCTCAATGATAGCCGCAGTCCCTTTCCTTGTTTACATCCATCCCACACCCGATGATTTCTGGCGCTTCACCGAATCCGGCATCCGCAAGCTCTGCGAGAATTTCTCCCGGGTTGACGTCCGCGCCTGGGGGAACCGGGTGGCCATGCAGATAATCAATAAATACGGGTTCGACATCACCATGAGGCAGGCTAAGGCTCTGCTCGGCTTCAGCTACCGGAACGAGAAAAATTTCCCGATCATCTATTGGTTCCTTGCCCAAAAGTAGATCAAGCGCCAATTTGAAGGGTCCGCGCCCGGCTGCGCCTGAGCCGATGCCCTCACCCCGGCCGCGCTCTCATTGCGCGTTGCTGACTATTACCACCGAACCCCGTGCAGTGCGCTCCGCCTGACAATGGCCGCAAGGCGCATGCGTCTATCTAACAAAATAAAGTCGGAGGAAATTGAGTTCGCTGGTTTTGGCGGGGGACGAAATCTTGAGTTGGAGTTTGCCGCCGGTCCATAGGCCGGGGTCATCCAGCCAGTACAAATCAATTCCTTCAACGCTGGCCGGGTCTTTGGGGGATTTAAGAGGACGGCCGGCAACTGCGATTTGGTAATCGCCTTTTCCGCCGACAAATAATTGCATCAGCTCGACGCCTCCCGGGACCGGAATTTCGTAATCCACGCTGCCGCCTCCGCGGATTCTGAGCAGCTTGTTGCCGGCAAACGGACTCGATGGCCCGGCCCGGGCTGCCGAAGCCCTGGCCTCGGCGGCCAGGTATTGTTCGCTCTCGCCGGCATTGAGGAAAAGGAATTGCGGGGAAAATTTTCGGGCCGGGACAAAACTCACGGGCGCCAGGTAAACGCCTTCGTAGAACCAGCCGGCGTGGCTTATGTAATGTCGGCCGTCGAATTCCGGGAACTCGGCGCAATGCGCGATAAAGCTGGTGACCTCGTCCTTCTCGTCAAACCGGCAGGGGTTGTCCGAGACGAAAACCCGGGTCAGGCGGTAGTGATAGTAAGGGCTGCACACCGCGAGATAGAACTTGCCGCGGTCTGAAAAAACAAAAGGCGACTCGGTGTGCCCGGAATTGATCAGCCGCGGGCTTTCGGAAAGGACCAGGGCGAATTCCGGCTGCGACCAGTGAATCAAGTCCCTGCTCCGGCGCAAGGCCACGGTGCTGCGGAAGTCCTTTTTGGAAAAAGTCTTGCAGTAATACATCAAATACTCGTCCCCGACCTTGAGCACCATGGGGTCGCGCGCGTCGAAAAAATCGCGGAACAGCGGGTTGACCGCGGGCCGCTCCCAGTGGAACAGGTCTTTGCTCACGGCCAGGTTGATCATGGAATTCTCGCTCCCGCCCCCGCCCGCGTAAAACATGTAGTAGGAGCCGTCTTTCTCAATCACGTGCGGGGCCCAGACGTGATCCTCGCCCAGCTTCTCATCGAATTTGACCACGGTCGGATGCTTCTGCCACGGGACCTGGAAAAGCCCCGCGGAACTCGCGTGCGCGAACTCGCGCTCGAGCCATGCGGGCGGGACCATCTCCTTCTCATGGGTGATGCCGAAAAGGTGGTATTTCCGGTCCGGGCCTTTGACCAGGCAGTGGTCGTTTATGTACCAGGGTTTTTTCTCGCCCGCGCTCTGGTCGTAGATGTGCACGCTCGGGCCCATAACGGGAATGAAAAATTTTTCGGCGGCGTTTCCGCTCCGCGCCGGGCCGGACAGGAGCCCGAGAAAAATCAAAAACGCGGCAAATTTTTTCATGGCTTCTCCGGGTTTGCGGGTCTGACGTTGAGGAACCTGAACCATCCCCAGGCAATGCCGGCCATGCTCAAGAACGTCGCCGGCCAGAAAAAAGGGTAGGCCTTGGCGAAAATTTTCCAGGGCGTCGCCAGGTTATTGACCTTGCGTCCTCCAAAATACAGGTGGCGCAGCAGCAAGTGGCTGTAAATGGCCTGGTGGAGGATAAGCGCGGCAAATCCGGGCCAGGGCCATCCCAGGACAAAAAAGGCGGCCGCGAGCGCGAATGAAAGGATGAAAGACAGTTCGCTCTTGTCCGTGAAAGGGTCGACCTTTTCCCGGAACATTTGCGGGTGCTTGCGAAAAAGCAGCCAGTTATACCCGCGCCGGACCGGATAGAGCCAGAACATCCGCCAGAGCCGGACCGGCCGGACCGGATGATCCACCACCGCGGCCGGCTCGAACACTATCCTGCCGCCCTGCTCCAGTACGGAAAACGCGAGGTCCGAGTCCTCGCGATAGGGGTGCTTGAAACGCTCGTCAAATCCCTGGGCGGCTTCGACCCGGGACCGGCGATAGGCCATGTTGCAGGTGAGGTACTGCCCGCCGTCGAAATTGTGCACAAAATGCAAAAAGGGATCAAGGGAATCCAGGTTGCTGGCAATGGTCTTGCCTTCCACGGCCGCCAACTCGGGATTTCTCTCCAGCGGGGTGATAATCGCCTCGAACCAGCCCGGGAGCGGGGTGACGTCCGAGTCAAGGAAAATGAGGATGTCCGACGATGAATTTTTGATCCCGGTGTTCCTGGCCGCGGCCGGGCCGAGCGGGTCTTGGCGCACCACCTTCAGATTCAGCCGGCCCTGGTACTCCTTTTCGAAAAACTGCAGAGGCTTTTCCGAGCCGTCGTCCGCTAGTAGAACCTCCACCTCTTGGCCGGCAAGCTCGGGCAAAAGCGCGTCAAACAGACGACGCAGCCCTTCCTCCCCTCCCCGGCTCGGGACGATGATGCCGGCCCTGGGCTTTATGCTCATGCCCTGCCCTTCCCCAGTTCACGCTCCAGCCGGGACAGCAATAATTTCCCGATTGCCCCGGGAGAAAAGCGCTGGTCATAAAGCTGCTTTCCTTTCGCCGCGATCTCCTTCCGGCGAGCCGGGTCATTCTTGAGCAGGAGAATGGCCTCGGCCAATGCTTTGCCGTCCTCCGGGGCAATTGCCAGGAAATGCTCCCCCGAGTTCCCCACTTCCCTGCTCCCCCTGCTCTCCCTGGTGATCAGCGCGATCCCCATGGCCAGGGTCTGGAAGCCCTTGTTGGGGAACACCCGTTCCCCGAACCCGGTCTTGCCGAATATGCCCAGGCAAACACTGGCCCTGGCCATGCGTCCGGGTATCTGGTCAATGGGCAGCGTGTCAACAAAGGTGACATTGCCGGGCTTGTGCTTCTCGACCTTTGCCATCACCTCTTTGAAGGCCGGGCTTGCGCGCGTGCCGATCATCTCAAACCTTAGATCCGGCTCTCCCTTCAGGATGGCTGCGGCCTCGATGATGGCCGGAGCGCCCTGCAGCCGGTGGTAGAAGCCATGATAGTGCACCAGAAATTCGCCGTCTTCCCCGACCGGCCGGGGATGAAAGAGCTCCTCGTCCGCGCCGACATACACGGTCTCGAATTTGTCCCGGCCAACGCCGTAGGTGTCCGCGATATACTCGCCGTGCGCCGTGGTGTCGCAGAGCACAAGGTCCGAATGCTTGAGCGCGAACTTTTCCAGGCGCCAGGTCAGCCGCGCCTTCAGCGATGCGCGCGGGATTTCAGCCTCGTCATTGACCAGCGCGTCCCACCTGGAGTAAAAGGCATCATAGACCACGAGCGCTCCCAGGCCGCGGCCGATCACCCATGCGGCCGGGAAACTCTCCAGGTCGCATTCCGGGACGATGATCGCCTGCGGAATTTTTCCGGCCAGGCTGGCGGCCTTGAGCATCAGCCCGGGCCAGCGCAGGATCCGGTTTGCGGGCGCCGGCGCCGGGATCAGCTCGGCGCCGGCCCGGGCCAGTCCTTTCCGGATCACCCGGTTGCGCGGGTACCACTCCATGTAATGGCCAAAGTACCAGATTCGCATTCCATCCATTTTAAAAGAGTGCGGCCTAAACTTCAATCTCTGACCGGATTTGCGGCCAAGGCCGCGAGGGCCCAGGCCTGATCATCAGCTTGGACCGTGGAGTTGAGGCCTGACCCCATCCGTGCTAAAAAGAAAACATGACCAGAAATATCACAAATAAGGCTCGGCAAATCAAAATGGTTTTGCTTGACGTTGACGGCACACTGACCAACGGATCAATAACCTATGACTCCCGCGGCAAGGAGCTAAAGTCTTTTTACGTGCGGGACGGCGCCGCCATCAAATGGCTGCAGTTGGCCGGGATGGAAGTCGCGATCCTTTCGGGCAGGAAGAGTCTGCCCCTGGAATTGCGCGCCCGGGAACTGGGCATCGCGAAAGTGATCCAGTCCGAGACCATCAAGCTGCCGGCGTTTGAGCGGCTGCTTCAGGAAACCGGTCTGAAAGCCGGAGAGGTTGCTTACATGGGGGACGACATCTACGACCTCCCGGTCCTGAAACGCGCGGGACTATCCGCCTGCCCCGCGGATGCTGTAAGCGAGGTGAAGAAAGCCGTGGACCTTGTGTGCGAGTTGAAGGGCGGCCGTGGGGCAATCCGCGAACTGGCGGAGTTGATTCTAAAGGCTCAAGGGAAATGGAGGGCGCTTATGGGGAAATACGGGAGCTGATCCCGCGGGCCCTGGAACTCCTTTTGACATATATTTTCCGCGGCGGATAATTATTATAGACATCAACCAAAGGCCCGGGGAACAAACCCCGGCAAAAGGAGGGGCAAATGAAGCTAAAGGTATTGGGCCTGGGAATTGGAATGGGAGTGGTCTGGGGACTGATGGTTTTCCTGGCAACCGCAATCGACATCCTCAGGGAAGGCGGAATGCACTTGGCTTTGCTCAAGTTTTTTTATCTGGGATACGACATCACCTGGCCGGGAGCAGTGATCGGATTTGGATGGGCTTTCCTCACCGCGCTGGTCGCAGGAGTAGTTCTTGCCCTGATCTACAACCTTTTCGCAGCCAAAGCCTGAAGACCGTCTGATCGTTTTCCCTGCTTGGACCGGTCGAAGCCAGGAAACCTTATTTTTCTGGTTGCAGCCGGATGAATTTTCTCACAGGCACTTGGTGTAACCGCACAGCGGACAGGTGAGGCAGCCTTCCTTGTATTCGACCGTGCCGCCGCATTCGGGGCAGGTGCCCACCCCGATGAATTCCCCGGGCGGAGGGGGTTTGCGCTCGGAAAGCTCCCCGGGAGGCTGCACGTAGATATCCTTGGCGGCCTGGACCTTGGTCTCAATTTTTTCCTCTTCGATCCTCGCGGACATGGGCTGCTTGACTTCCCGCGGCTTGGAGCCGTTGGTCTTGTAGCCGGGCAGGTTTTCAATGGCCTTGGCAATGGCGTCCGCGCAGGAAAGAATTTTGTCACCCTTATACCAGGCCATCATGGGGCAGCGGATGCCCTTGAGTTGCTTCACGATTTCCTCGGACTTGATCCCGGCGCGCAGCCCGAGCGAGATCAGCCGGCTGATGGCCTCGGCCTGGCTGGAGGCGCAGCCTCCGGCCTTGCCCATGTTGGTGAACGCTTCAAAGGGATGACCGTGCTCGTCCACGTTGAGCGTGACGTAGAGCGTGCCGCAGCCGGTGGGCATCTTGCGGGTGGTCCCCTCGATCACCTCCGGCCGGGGACGCGGCTCCAGCCGGTGCTCCTTGGCCGCCTCTTCCCTTTGCCGGTCCTGCTGCGCCTGCGGCGCCTCCGCCGCGTTAACCTCGCCGATGTTGAGCACCTGCATGGGACGCGAGCCGTAGCGGTAAACGGTCACGCCCTTGCAGCCAAGCTGATAGGCCAAAAGATAGACCTTGGCGATTTCTTCCTTGGCGGCGCTCTCCGGAAAGTTCACGGTCTTGCTCACCGCGTTGTCGGTATATTTCTGGAAAGCGGCCTGCATCCGCACGTGCCATTCGGGCGGGATTTCATGCGCAGTGCGGAATGCCCGCTTGACCTCTTCCGGCACTTCGGCCAGTCCTTCCAGGTGTCCCTGCTTGGCGATCTTCACCATCAATTGTTCGGAATAAAAGCCTTGCTCCCTGGCCAGCTTCTCAAACTGCTGGTTGACTTCCGCAAGCTCGTCCCGATCCATCACGTTCCGGATGTAGGCGATGGCGAAGAGCGGCTCGATCCCGCTCGAGCAGCCGGCGATGATCGAGATGGTGCCGGTGGGCGCGATGGTGGTGCAGGTGGCGTTGCGCAGGGGCGGGAAGCCTTTTTCCTTGAACACCGACTTGTCGAAATTGGGAAACGGCCCTCGTTCTTCGGCGAGTTTGACGGAGGCTTTGCGGGCCTCGTCCTGGACGAACTTCATGATTTTTTCGCCGGTTGCGAGCGCCTGGTCGCTGTCGTAGGAGATTCCGAGCTGGATGAGCAGGTCGGCGAAGCCCATGACTCCCAGTCCGATCTTGCGGTTGGCCCGAGTCATGGCGTCAATCTCCGGGATCGGATATTTGCTGGCGTCAATGACGTTATCGAGGAAACGCACGCAGAGCCCGACCACGCGGCTGAGCCTGTCCCAGTCAATGCCGGCGTCTTTGACCATTTTGGCGAGGTTGATGGACCCTAGGTTGCAGGACTCGTAAGGCAGGAGCGGCTGCTCGCCGCAGGGGTTGGTTGATTCGATCTCGCCGATGGCCGGAGTGGGGTTGTCGCGGTTGATGCGGTCAATGAAAATGATCCCGGGCTCGCCGTTCTTCCAGGCCTGTTCCACGATCAGGTCAAAGATTTCGCGCGCGCGCAGCGTGTCCACCGCCACTTTGCTCCGCGGGCTGCGGGTCTGGTAGGTCTTGTCCTCCATCAGCGCTTGCATGAAGTCCTCGGTGAGCGTGACCGAGATGTTGAAGTTGCGAAGCATCCGGAGGTCGTCCTTGGCCCGCACGAAATCCTTGATGTCCGGGTGATCCACCCGAAGGATGCCCATGTTGGCGCCCCGCCGGGTGCCCCCCTGCTTGACCTCCTCGGTGGCCGCGTCAAACACCTTCATAAAAGAGATCGGCCCGCTGGCAACGCCCTTGGTCGAATGAACAACGTCGTTTTTCGGACGCAGCCGCGAAAAGCTGAACCCGGTGCCGCCCCCGGACTTGTGGATCAGCGCCGTGTTTTTAACCGCTTCGAAAATTTCGTTCAGGCTGTCGCCCACCGGGAGCACGAAACACGCGGAAAGCTGGCCGAGTTCCCGCCCCGCATTCATCAGCGTGGGCGAGTTCGGCGTGAATTCAAAATTGATGAGCAATTCGTAAAATTGTTCCTCCAAATCGCGGACCTCGGGCTCGCTCTTGTCATAATTGAAACGCTCGATTTCCGCGATGGTGTGCGCGACCCGCCGGAACATCTGGTGCGGCGTCTCGATCACCCGGCCCTCCCGGTCCTTGAACAAATAGCGCTTGCGCAGCACGCGCATGGCGTTCTCGCTGATCTCAAGCGGCTTCTCCGGGACGACCGCGGCGACCAGGCGAACCTTGCCCGACAATTGATATTCCTTCAACTTGCTCTCGACCAGCTCCAGCAGGGTCTTCTCCGGCAGCTCCTTCAAACCCTGCTTCCGGATCTCCTCTTCAACACCGTTCATCACGATTTCCGCTTCCTCTTTCGTGAGCGAACGGGTATTGGTCAAAAAGCACACGATGCTCTGGACGTGCTCTTCGCCCACTCCACTTTTAGCCTGGTCCCTGCCAGCCATTCCAGTTCCTCCTCTACACAAAATGTTGAATATAAAATTTATAGCACACAATATATAGCGTGTCAAGGGCAAAATAGCCCTGGAATTCGCCAACCCTAAAGCTAAATCCAAAAATCTGATCGGCAAGGATTTTTGAGAGCTCCGAGTTCAGGAATGCGCTCCGGCGCGGGACTGCGGCAACGGCTGACTGAAAGATCGTCAGGTTTCGGGAAGGCCTTCCGGGTCCTCGCCATTCCCCAGCATTTGCTCGGCTTCCGGCGCGGGCAAGGCCTGAACGTCCTTCAGCTTTTTGTCAATGGTATTGGTCTGCCGGGTGGCCCTTTCTATGCTGCTGTATGCGTCGTCCAGATGGCTTTTGGCCTTGGTCAGATCCATTGCGAATTTGGCCATGCCGGTCTTGACCGCGGCGAGAAGCCTCCAGACCTCAGTCGCCCTTTTTTCCACCGCCAGGGTCTTGAAGCCCATTTGCAGGCTCATGATGAGCGCGGAGAAAGTTGTGGGGCCGGCGACAATAATTTTGTGCTGGTTTTGGAGGGAATCCAGGAGTCCGGGCCTGCGCAAGACCTCGGCGTATAATCCCTCAAAGGGCAAAAACATGATTCCGAAATCAGTGGTCTTGGGGGGCGCGATATACTTATCCTTGATTTCTTTGGCGCGGATTTTTATCGAGGCCTCAAAGGTCTTTCCGCAAGCTTCCACCAATTCCTTGTCCGCCTGCTCCTGTGCCGCGGCCAGCCGCTCATATTCCATCGTGGGCAACTTGGAATCAATGGGCAGGAACACAACCCCTTGCTCCTTGCCCGGAAGCTTGATGGCGAATTCCACCGCCTCGTGCCCTTCAATCCTGACGTTCTTTTCATACTGCTCCGGCGTGAGCATCTGCTCCAGTATTTTTTCCAGCTGGATTTCGCCCAGGATGCCCTTGGTCTTGATGTTGCTCAACACCCCTTTCAAATTGCCGACCTCCGAGGCCAGCGCGCGCATCTCGCCCAGGCCCTTGTAAACCGACTCCAACCGCTCGCTCACCTGGGTGAACGATTCGCCCAGCCGCTTCTCCAGGGTTGTTTGCAGCTTCTCGTCCACCGTGGCCCTCATCTGCTCCAGCTTCTGGCTGTTATCTTCCTGGATGCGTTTCAAGTTGTTCTCCACCGACTGCCGGATGTTCCCCATCATCTGCTCGTTCAGCCGCGTCAAATCGAATAATTGCCTGGACGAACTGTCCGACAAATTTTTCAAGGACTGGGCTATGTCGCTCCGGTTCTTTTGCGCCTCGTCCCTCACCGCCTGCTCGGCCTTCTGCAAGCTGGAATTCAAAGCCTGGAAACGCTCCTCAAACCGCGCCAGCTCGGCCCCGAGCGATTCCTGACCCCGCCCCCGCGCCAGAAGCGCAAGCAAAAGCGCCACGCTAATCAAGCCCAGAGCCAGGCTCAATATGCTCAAAGTCATGGTTCCTCCTGTTCCGCTCCGACCGTAATTATATCACACTCTGATGACAAAAGCGGTCAGAAATTTCTGTAATTGCCGCGATGGGCCTAATATATGTATAGATGGCAGGAACCATGCAAAAAGCGGGCGCTGCCAGGGGCATAGCGAGTTATGCCCCTGCAATTGTGAAGCGGCTGCTTCCGGGGGTGATGACCAACCGCAAGGTCCGGCTGACGGCCGCGGGATGGCTTTACAACGGCCTGGTTTTTCTCTTCGGGCTGGCCGCGATCAACACCGGCAACAACCTGCTTTACCTGATCCTGGCCGTCATGATCGGGCTCATGCTCGCCAGTTTCTGGCTCTCCGAAATGACCATAACCGAGCTCAACCTCTGCCGGGAACTGCCCGAAGCGGTTTACGCGGGAGAGGATTTCATCATCGGGTACCGGTTGAAAAACCTGCGCAGCTTCTGGCCCGCGGCTGCGGTGGAAATCCTGGAGCAAGTGGACGGCCGCGCTTCGGGCGGCTTTTTCGGCGTGGTGCGCGCGGGTTTTGAGGAAAAATCTTGCGGTCACGCGCAGGTCTCCCGCCGGGGCAGGTTTGAATTCAATGAATTCCTGGTCCGGACTCGCTTCCCGTTCGGATTTTTCGAAAAGACCAAAAAGGCGCGCCAACGAGACTCGCTGGTGGTGCTGCCTCGGCTTGGCGCGGCCGGCCTGGAAAGCGCCCCGTCCGGAGGCCAGTCCGGCATGATCCGTCCCGGTCAAAAAGGCCCCGGCTCGGAACTGTTCGGTTTCCGCGAATATATTCCCGGCGACCACCCCCACTGGATTGACTGGAAAGCCAGCGCCCGCAGCCGGCAGATCCTGGTCCAGGAGACCGAGCGCGAGTCCGAGCAAAGCGTGATCATTGAGCTCGGGGTTTCACGGGAGCGGCCAACGCCCGATTCCGAGTCCCGGGAGATGCTGATCCGGAAAGGCTTCGGCCTGGCCAAAAACTACCTTGACCAGGGCTGGCGCGTCCGGGTGGAGATTTCCGGCCGGGGCGTGGAATTCGGCGCCGGGCCCAGCCAACTGCGGAGCATAGGGTATTTCCTGGCTTTGTTCGACGACCACTTTGAACCCCTGACCGGCGCGCAATTGTCCCCTTCCCCGTTCCAGGCGCGGAAAGTGGTGGTGGAATGACACGGTCCCTTGTTTTTGGTTTATGGTTTTTCCCTTTTATTTCTGAGCATTCCCGGCTGCCGGTTGCCGCAAAAAGATTGCTTTTGAAGAAATTTTGGCTACAATAGATAAAAATTTGTATTGGGGTGCAGTATGGCTAGGTTGGCTTTAACTTTTCGGCCGCATAATAAACGCAAGAGCCGGACCCACGGCTTTCGCAAGAGGATGAGCTCCGCGGGGGGCAGGAAGACGCTCGGGCGTCGCCGGGCCAAAGGACGCCGCCGTCTGACGCCGTCCATTCCGAAAAAAAAGTGATGGCCGGGGCTACGATTGACAAATGCGATCGCATTCGGTCCAGGGTTGAATACCAGAAAATTTCGAAACAGGGCAAGCGCTTTCGCGCGGGCAATTTCCTGGTCAACTATCAGGTGAGGGAAGACGGCCGGGTCCGGTTCGGGATCGTGGCCTCAGGCAAACTTTCCCGGGCGGTTGACCGGAACCGGGCGAAACGGGTCTTGCGCGAGTTCTACCGGTTGAACCGGGAGGAATTGCGCCGGTTTTTTGCGGAAGCGCTGGGCGGGGACAAGTCGGGTCTGGACCTTGTTTTTGTGGCGTATCCCGGTTCGGAGCAATTGAAATACCAGGAGGCGCGCGAGCAGTTGCTCAGGGGCTTTGCGAAGGAACTGAAGCGGATAACGGAGAACAAATGAGCAGACTGGCGATCATCATGGTCAGGTTTTACCAGTTTTTCATGTCGCCGCTTTTGGGCGCCAATTGCCGGTATTATCCGAGTTGTTCTCATTACGCGGTTGACGCTCTCAGGAAATATGGTTTTTTCCGGGGGACCTGGCTTTCGCTCAGGAGGCTCTTACGCTGCCATCCCTTTCATCCCGGCGGGTATGACCCGGTGCCCTGATTTGGCGGAGGAATAATGGAACAGAAAGACCCGGTATTGGAAAGAAATTTTTTGATCTTCATGGTCTTGACCATAGCGCTGATCTTCGGCTGGATGTACGTGTTCGGAAAATACAACGCCAAGAAAAAGCCGGTGGATGCCACTCCCGCGGGGCAGACCCAGCAGGGATCAACCGCAACGGCGCAGCCTCCCGCGGTTCTGCCGGCCCCGGCAGGAGCGGCCCCAGGCGCCACCGAGGCCGCGGCTCCATTGCAGCCCGCAAGGGCTTTGCCGGCTGCGCCCGCGGTCCCGGCCAAGAGCGTCCTGGTCCGGGGACCTTTGTATGCGATCGATTTCAGCGGCAGAGGCGCCGCGGCCGTGAGCTGGCGGCTCAACAAATACCTGGACAAGGTTTACTATCCGGTCGAGATCAGCTTGAAATGGCCGCCGGTCAAGAAGCTGGCAAAGTTCACGCCGGTCCCGATTGACCTGGTCGATCCCAGCCTGCGCGACAAGCCGCCGCTCCGCAGCAGGATCGTGGTCAACAACCTCGCGGTCCCGGACGACGCGGTCTGGCAGACAGGCGCCAAAGAAATTGATGTGTCCAAGGGTCCTGCGGAGTTGGTGTTCACGCTGCCCCTGCGGGGAGGAGGCACGCTCAAGAAAATCTACACCTTTTATCCGGACAGCTACCGCGCCGGGCTGAGGATTGAGTATTCCGGCGCCAGAATTGACCCGGGCCAGAGCCAGGTCGACCTGGGCATGAACTACGTGGTCCAGCCCATGAACCGGCTGACCCAGATCAACTTCCACGGACCCATGTTCCACACCAAGGGCCTGACCCGGGTCAAGCTCAAGGACCTGGACAAGCAATTTAAGGACATCCAGAAGGACCCCAACGTCAAGCCCGCGGCGGGCATAGGCGACAACGTGGACTGGACCGGGTTCACCGACAGCTATTTCCTGACCGCGGTGCTCGCGCCCAAGGACGCGCCTATGACCTTCCGCAGCTATTTCAGCGGCGACCCGGCCGCGCTGGAGCGCAAGGACGCGGACAAGGAATACCGGCTCGACGCCTCGTTCCGTCCGAGTCCGGCCATGGCTGAGAAGGGCCTGTTAGCCGACCTGGAGCTCTACTTTGGTCCCAAGGAAAAGGACGTCCTGCAAAAAATCCGGCCGACCCTGGCCCTGGCCATTGACTACGGCTGGTTCGCGCCCATCGCCATCCCCATGATGTACGCGCTCAAATGGGTTGACAAGCTGGTGGGCAACTTCGGGTGGTCCATCGTCATCCTGACCATAATCATGCGCATGGCCATGTTCCCGCTCACGCGCAAGAGCCAGCAGTCCATGAAGGAACTGCAGAAACTGCAGCCGGAGATGGAGAAAATCCGCAAGAAGTTCCCCAACGACCGGACGAAGCAGCAGGAGGAGATTTACGCCCTGCAGCGCAAATACAAGATCAACCCCCTGGGCGGGTGTCTGCCCATGCTGGTCCAGATTCCGATCTTCTTCGCCTTCTACAAGGTGCTGATGGTGTCCATTGAGTTGAGGCAGGCGTCCTGGGTCGGGTGGATCACCGACCTGTCCGTGCGCGACCCGCTGCTGATCCTCCCGCTGGTCATGGGCCTGAGCCAGTTCGTCATGCAGAAGCTGACCCCCACCGCGGGCGCCGACCCGACCCAGGCCAAGATGATGCAGTTCCTCCCGCTCGTGTTCACCGTGCTCATGGTCTATTTCCCCGCGGGACTTTTGCTCTATTGGACGGTTAGTAATATCATCGGCATAGGGCAGCAGCTTTTCGTCAACTACCTGGACCAGCCGCCCAAGACCGCGTAAGGCAAGGAGCGGATAAAATGGGAGACGACCAAACCCCCGGCTCGGAAAAAGACCAGAACGACCAGGTCTCCGTTGCGGAACATGCCCGGCAGGTGTGTCAGAAACTGCTCAAATTTTTCCCGCTCTTCGGGACCCCCCACGTGCGCGCCTGGGAGGAGCCGGAACAGGTGCTCCTGGAAATTGACGGCGACAAGTCCGGCATCCTGATCGGAAAACACGGCCAGACCTTGATGGCGCTTGAGTTCGTGCTCGCCAGGATCGTGCAGCACCAGACCGGGACCAACAAGCGCCTTCACCTGGACTGCGAGGGATACCGCAAGCGCCGCAAAGTCACGCTCGAGGCCATGGCCGCGGAGACCGCGAAGGAAGTCGCCGAGACCAAGACCCCGGTCGCGCTCGGACCCATGAACCCCGACGAACGAAAAATCATCCACCTCGCGCTCAAGGACCACCCCCTGGTCTTCACCGAATCCGAAGACATCCCGCCCGACCGCCAGGTCGTGATCAAGCCCAGGACCACGGACTGATTCCTGTTTGAGTTCTCCCTGATTCTTAACGGCTGCTGAAAAATGAAAGGGGTATTGTTCGGGCTTCCGCGGGCGCCATTCTTCGCTTCAGACGTCAACCGGGGGAAAATAGAATGGCTTGCCATTCGACTTGTCCGCCAGCTTGTCCGACGAAGCCTTGGCGAAGTCTGCCCTACTTCGTCCCGCCACGCGGGACTTCCAACTTCGCCCCCCGAGTACGAGCGGCTACGTTGGACAAGTCTCAGGGCACCATACTTCGCTCTGCCACGGAAGTGCCGAAAAGAATGGCTTGCCATACGTAGCTCAAGGGCTTGCGAAGCAAGTCCGCAGAGCGAAGTATGGTGGTCCCAACGAGATTCGAACTCGTGCTCCCGGATTGAGAGCCCGGTGTCCTAACCACTAGACGATGGGACCACCCCGGCAAAAATCGGCCGGGCGGCCGAAGAATTATCTGGCTCAGGGCCAAGGAATCGAACCTCGACTGTGTGGTCCAGAGCCACATGTCCTGCCAATTAGACGAGCCCTGAAGCATTCTTGATTATATTTCGGAAACCGCCCTTGTCAAGACGGGCCGGGATGGTCAGAGCTTAGGGGGTCTGGCCTTATCATCTGCTACTCTGCGTAGTAGCTACGCTACGTAGCACGAGGCAGTCACACTTCCGTGAAAAGGCCTGACCCCGCGCGAGTTTCATTCCGGAAGCGTGATCTTGTAGCGCTTGATCTTGTAGTAGAGCGCGGAGCGGGAAATGCCCAGCTTGCGCGCGGACAGGCTGAAATTACCGTTGGTTTCCTTCAAAACGTGGATGATCAGCCGGCTCTCGGTCGTCTGCGCGGCAAGCGCCTTGGCGCGCTTCAGGCTCATGGGCTGGCTGAGCACGGCCCTTCCGAGTTCGTTGCTTTCCGCCTTTTCCAAAATTTTAGCCGGGAGACTTTCCGTGTCCAGGACCGGCTCCTTGGACATGAGCGCCGAATGCGCCAGTACGCTTTCCAGTTCCTGGACGTTCCCGGGAAAATCGTAATTCTCAAGCACCGCCAGGTACGCCGGACTCACAGAGGTGACGTGGGAGTGGCTGGTCCGGCGCATCTTTTCCAGGAGGTAGCTGATCAGGATCGGGAGGTCTTGCTTGTGCTCGCGCAGGGGAGGAACGCCTATTGCGGCCAGACTGAGCCGGTTGTGGAGTTCGGGGTTGAACTTATTTTCCATGGTCATTTTGCCGAGGTCCAGGCTGGTTGAGGAAATGATTCTGACGTCCACCGGTGTCGGCGCTTTTGCTCCGGGCTTGGTGAATTCCGAGCCTTGCATCACCTGCAAGACTCCTCGCTGGAGTTCGGCGTCAAGCGCGGAAATTTCGTTGAGAAAGACCATACCGCGGTTGGCCAGTTCAAAACAGCAAGGCTGTCCCGCGGCGTCCTCGCCGCCGAACATGCGGCCGGCAAGCTCGGCGCAGGGCGTCTTGCCGCAATTGACCGGAATAAACGGCTTGCCTGCCCGGTCGCTTTGCTGGTGGATCAGGCGCGCCACCAGGCCCTTGCCGCTGCCGGGCTCGCCTTTGATCAGGACCGCTTTCTTGCTTTGAGCCACCTGCTCCACGGTGCGGCGCAGGTCATCCATGGCCCCGGAGTTGCCGACCAGGTCGTAAGCCTCAGTTGAGGGAAGGCGGTTTTCCGCCGGGGCCAACGCGGTCTGTTCAAACGCGCGCCGGGCCAGAAGACGCAACTGCTCCGGGTCAAAAGGCTTTTCCAGAAAATCGCTCGCGCCCAGCTTGAGCGCCTGCCGCGCGGCCTCAATTGAGCCGTATGCCGTGATTACAACCACGGCCAAGCCCGGGCTCTTGTGCTTCAACTCTTTAAGCACCTCGATCCCGCTCTTCCCCGGCAGACGCAAGTCAAGAAAAACCAGATCAAAAAAAGACCGGTCAATGGCCTCCAGCGCCTCTTCCCCGGTCGATACCGAAGAAACCTCGCATTCCAGCTTTTCCAAAGTCTTGGAAAGAATCCTCCGGACAAGAGGATCATCATCAACGACTAGAACCCGGCCGCGCTTCAAGCCCCTTCATCTCCTTTCGCCATCCATCGTCAATTTTATTGCACAGCCATTGACAATTTGCGTTGGCCATAATCTACACCCCCGGTTTAAATTTGCAATAGGTTGTTCTGGAATTGTGGAAAAATCGGTTTTTTCGGTTGCGCGGCTGTAATTGGTCGGCGTTTTTCCGGATTATCTTTCTAGATTTCCCTTTCGATCAAACCGGAGCCTGGCTTGCCTGCTGATTATTCTTAGCGGGACTTTGGACTGCGGGATCAGGTTCCTGGTTATCCACATCTCCTCAAGCTCGAGCGTGCTCTTGATCCGGCAGAGCCGCATTTTAGACAACTGCGGTTGCCAGCAGGTCTTGACCGCGGCCTCGATTGCATCCTGGTCCGACTCAAACCAGAGCGGCGTTCGCGCGCGCTCGACCAAGGCGGAGGCCATGGCGTTTTCGCGCATGGCTTGGAAGTCCATTTTATCCACGACCCTTTTGGTGGTTATGTCCGCGAGTCCGATGCCGTATGCGGCCCCTGCGCTTTTGGGGGAAAGGTCGAGTGCGACGATCCTCCTGATGCGCGGGCCGGCCGGGTCAGCCATGCCGCGCAAGTCCAGTCTTCCGACCACGTTGGTGTCCATGCCGGTGCCGCTCTTGTCCTTGCCGATCTGGTCGATGACCAGCACCTCAAGCTCGTCAAACGGCAGACGCAGGAGGAGTTTGTATGCCCGTTTGAGCAAGGCGGGCTCGCGCTTGAGAAAGTCCTTTGCCGCCAGCACCTCTATGCCCGCGACGCGCTCGCGGTAATTCTCAAGGACCGCCACCCCGCAGAGCACGGGCAATTTGGAAAGCAGGAATTCAGCCGCAGCCGGGATCAATTGGCCCAGCCGGTCCGGGCCATGCTTGTGCATCTCTTCCGCGCCTTTCCTCTTGCCCAGGCCGATGGCCAGCATCTTGCACAAACCGGACTCGTATTTTGCGTGGAAGCTGGTGTGCGGCTTGATCCGGTTGACCAGGATCAGGTGGCCGGCTTTAAGCGCGTTCCGGTCCGTGAAAATCCTTACTCCCAGGACCTTGCCGATTTCGCGGGCGTCTATTTCCGAGCGCACCGGGCAGCCCATGGCCCGCTCGCTGATGCCGAGTTGAGCCAGCACCTGCTTTTGCCCCTCGCTGGTTCCAGCGCCGTGAGAACCCATGGCCGGGACGATGAAAGGCTTGCCGCCCTGACCTTTGACCCACTCCACCACGACCTTGACCAGTTCCGCAGTCTGGCCTATGCCCCGGCTGCCCGCGGCGATGGCAACGGTCTGCCCGGAACAAATTTTCCCCCCAAAAACCGCCAGGCCCTTTCGCAGTTCCTCGGCCGGATGCGCAATTTGTGGCGCGCCTGTTTCCTGCCGGACCTTGAGCAGCGGAGGAATCATCCCTGTTTCCCTTTCCTGGAGTTCGCCAGCAGCGAGCTGATTACGTTCGTCAGCAACGTAATGTCCTCGGCCGGAAGGTAGTCCGTGACCGAGCGGTCAAACACGCAACTGAAATCCGTGTCCAGTTCATCGTCTCCCGGCCACATGATGAAATGATAGCTCACTTTGGGCAGGGCCAAAATCTCCAGCGCGTGCTCGCCGAGCAAGGAGCGTTTGGCGCCGATGGACTCGCCTGCTTGAAGAAAACTCGCGACGTCTCCGGAAAAAGCCTTGGCTAGGACCCTGATGGTCCGTTTGAGGAAAGTTGGATAGTAGAGCCATCCGTCCGGTATCTGCTGGTATGAAATTAATTCGCCGGTCAGGGGAGTACCCTTGGCATGGGCCAGATAATGGAGCACGAGCAGCCGGTCATAGGGCAGCGGCTCAGCCTCCGAACCCAATACCCTCAACTCGCCCGAAGGATGAGCCGCCAGATATTCGGTCTGGATGAATTTCACCCGGGCTAGGCCACGCTCAATGATCTCCGCACCCGCCCGGCTGCACTGCTCCTCAAAATTGAACCCGGCAAACATCTCTTGCGCAAGCTGCAACGCTCGCCGGTATTTATCGTGGTTGATATTCTCTTTGCCCGCGGGGCTCATGGCCTCAACCTTATTGCTCGGGGGTTGACTGCTTGCTGAGCACGGCCAGGCGCACGGCCCGTACCTTCCGATAGACTTCGCGGGGAGCGCGAGGCGCGCCGTCCACGGTGAGGAGATCGCGCTCGATCTCGATGCCGAAGAGCTCCTGGTTCTCTTCGAGGTAAGGCTTGATCAGCTGCCAGTCCTGATCGGAAAGCTCGGCGAACTCGCCGCCGTTGAGTTGCTCGTTTTCGAGCAGGCCATGGGGGTCGCGAACGAAGATGGCTCCGCCCGAGGCCAGGGAGAAGAGATTGGAGCCGGGATAAGGCATGGGCAGTTCGCGGACGCGGCCCTGATCGTCAAAGAAGACGCCGTTGAGGATGACGAAGCCGCCGCCCTTGTGGGGGTCGCCGGCCATGAAGGACTCGGCGAGATAGTCGAGGCAGGTGCCGTTGATGACGACCCGGGGCCGGCCCGCGGCGTTGATCAGGGGCCGGCCCGCGGCGTTGCCCATGACGTAGATTTCGCCGCCCTTGCCGCCGTAGAGGAAGGTCTGGCCGACGTCGCCGTAAACGACGACCTTGCCCTGCTTCATGATCTGGCAGAGCTGGTCCTGTCCGTTGCCGTGCACGTGGACCTCCATGCCGTCAATGCCGGAGCCGAGGTAATCGCCGGAGCTTCCGTAAAGGTCGAGCCGGACGCCGTGGGTGTCGGGTCCGAAGCCGCAGGCGTGGAAGCGCTGTCCGATGAGACCGTAGGTGATGAAGCGCTTCCAGCCCATCTCGAAAGCGCGGACCAGGAGCCGGGAGTCGCTTTCCTCTCCCTCGGGCGGGAAGCCGCGGGCACAGACCACGAGGGTGGTCTCTTCCGGCTGGCGCGGGCGCAGGTCGTTCCGGGAAGCCCAGTCCACGCGGCAAAAGACGCCGGCTGAGACGTTAAGGCCGGGGACGGCGTCAAAAAGCCGGTTGATGCCGGTAAGGATAATCTCCTGCACCGCGCTCCGGCGCAAGCCGCCACAGTCGTATCTGCGGTCGAGGAGTAGGGTGAGGAGGTTGAGGGCAGCCTCGCGGCCGGCGTCATCGCGGTCGGCGAGGCAAGAGAGTTCAAGCATCAGCCATCGCCATTGCTCGAAGGCCCAGGATGCAAGGACGGGGACGAGCGCGTTGAAAAGTGCGTGGGCGTCTTCGGGCCGGGCGGCCTCGAGCATGTGCTTGAGCGCGGGCCCGTCCGCGGGTTCGCGGGCTTCGGTGTGGAGATGGAGCCGGTAGTCGCCTGGGGGAGCGGTGATGGGCCGGCCGAACTTGTCGGCGCAGGCAACGGAGCAGGCGCCGTTGCTTTTTTGCACGGTGAAGCAGAAGGCCCCGCCGTCGGTGTGGCTGCCGCCGCGGGCGTTCCAGTAGCGGTCCGCGACCAGGCGGAAGCGCGGGTCCTCCCCGGCCAGGGAGTGCAGGGTGGCGTCAATCGCCTGCTTTTCGGAGGCGACCAGGCCGATGCTGACGTCGCCCTCCTGGATGGCGAAGACCTGGGGCCGGAGCATGGCGGTGTCGGTGATGCCGAAGAGGCGGTAGGCGTCCGCGTCGGGGTCGCTGTGGGCGATGATGAAAAACCACGGTCCGTCCGGCGAGCCGTGCAGGTGCATGGCCTGGAGCGCCCGGTAGAGCCGTTGCTTGTCCGGGGGTAGCCGGTCGAAGTCGAGCTCGGTGGTGGGCGCCAGGGCCTCGATCACATACTCGAACGGATATTGGTAGACCCGCCGCCATAAATCGAACAGTTGCACCGAGACCTCGGTGTCGGTCAGGAACTGCGGCGAGATGTTGTGCTGCTTCAGATACTCGCACACGCTGAAGTAATTGGCGAAGTCGCCGTTGTGGACCAGCGCCTCATTCATGCCAATGAACGGATGCGACCCGGCCGGGTGCCAGACGCGGCCCTTGGTCGGATACCGCTGATGGGCGATCCAGACCTGGGCCAGCAAGTCCTCCAACCCGTAATACCGGACCACCTGTTCGGCGTAGCCCACGATCTTGAAGATCATCAGGTTGCGGGCATGGGACATGACAAAGGCCTGCTTCTCGCCCAGGGCCGCGTAGAAGCGCTGGTTCAGACGGAAGCTGTTCTGATAGACAAACTCGTCCTCGATCCCGCGGGCTTCGGTGAGCTCCCTTCGGGCCCGAGCCTCAGGGCCGAGGGCAGCCGAACCGCGGTCGGATGGAGAGAGATTGTGCTCGCCCTTCGGTTTACTCAGGGCGAATTTATCCAGTTCGGCGTCCTTGACGCGGACCAGGTAACGGACGATGTCAGGGGGCTTGATCGGCAGACCGAACTCTTGCCAGTCGGCCGCGGGGGTGATTTTCCGTTTGAGGTCAATCTTGAAAAAGGGCGTGATGTTGGCTTGCTCAACGGCGTTCTCGGCTCCGGGATCGAGCAGGGCGATCTGGAGGATATAGTCGTCGCGGAGGGTGGCAAGGTCGACGCCCAACTGGGAAGGATCCAGGCAGGCTGCGGCAATGCCGCCGCCCTTGCCGTTGCCGCGATTGTGCATCTGGATGGACGGCTCAAAGATATGCCGTCCTTGAACGGGCACGCTGGAGGCGAACCCGACTACTCCGCAACCGCCTTCTTCGGACGCCTTCTCGCGGGGAATAGGCGGCAGCCCCTTTACCAGGCCGCGCCTGGAAGCGATGATCCTGTCAGCCCATTCCAGCCGATCCATCTTCCTTGCCCTTACTCCTGCCCTCATCCGGCCGCGACTGCTTTTCCGGGGCGGCGGGCCGGGGTGGTTTTACGGACGTAGTCGCGGTGGGCGATCAGGTCATTCCTTCCCACCAGTTCGCGCACGCTCTTCATGCCGAAGCGCCAGAGGATGTCCTGGAGTTGGATGCACCAGGAGTGAAAGAGGTTGATGAGGCGTTGGGAGCCCCAACTGACGTCATAGGCGGCGTCCAGCTCCGGGTCGGTGGTGGCGATGCCGCGGGGACAGCCGCGTCCGCTCTCGCAGTTGCCGCAGCGGATGCATTCGAGGGCCACGATTTCGGCGGTGCCGATGACCGCGCCGTCGGCCCCCAGGGCAATGGCCTTGGCCACGTCCCAGGCCGAGCGCAGGCCGCCGGAGACGATCAGCGTCATTTGTTCGCGCACGCCCTCGGCTATGAGGAATTTGTGCACCTTGGAGATGGCGTATTCGATGGGCATGGCGATGTTCTTCTTGGCGATGTCGGGCGCGGCTCCGGTGCCGCCGTAGCTGCCGTCAAGATGGATAATATGGGCGCCGGCGTAGAAGCTCCCGACCGCGACCATGTCCACGTCGCTCGGGGTTGAGACCTTGACCGAGACCAGGGCCCGGGGGTTGACAGCCTTGATCCAGTCCACGTGCTTCTTGTGGTCCTCAACCGAATAGACCGAGTGGAAGGGAAAGGGCGAGAAGAGCGAGCTGCCCTCGACCGCCTCTCGCATCCGGGCCACCGCGGGGGTGACCTTATCGCCGAGCAGGTGGCCGCCGAGACCGGGCTTGGCGCCCTGGGCATACTTGAATTCCACGATCCGCGCGCGCTGGATGGTCTCTTCGCGCACCCCGAACAGACCGGTCGCAACCTGGGTGATGACGTGGTCGCCATACTCCATGAGCTCGTCCGGATAGCCTCCCTCGCCGGTGCAGGTGAAGGAGTTGAAGACCCGGTAAGCCCGGGCGCGGGAGAGCATGGTAGTCAGGCTGATCGAGCCGAAGCTCATGCCGCCGCCGTAAACCGGGAAGCCGATGGTGACCAGGGGCCGGCCGTCCTTGCGTCGGTTCAAGGGGATGGACAGGTCAATCTCCCGGGGCTTGAGCGAAGGATCAGGCGGCCGCTTGGGGAAAAGGAAATCCATGCTGTCGAAGCCTCCGCCGGAGGCGCCGGTCCGATATTCGAGTCCATTGGCGGGTGGCCGTCCGGTCTCAGCCTGAAGCCATGTGGCCACGATCAGGTCCGCGGTCCAGCGGGGATCGCCAAATGTGCGCCAAAGCGGGTCAAGGCCGACGCGGAGAGCGTGCTTGGGGCATTGGTCCTGGCAGAAGGCGGCTTGCGAGCGGCAGAATTCAGGGCCCACGCACAGGTGTGAGCAAGGGGCCAGCATCCGCTTGCCGGCCAGGTGATGCACGCCATAGGCGCAGACCTCGGCGCACTTGCCGCAGGTCGCGCAGGCCGACATGCGGACCACTTTATATTTGCCGAGCTGGTTCCGGTAGCGGGAGTCGCAGAGCGCGACCTGACCTTCGACCGGAGGGAAGCTCCAGGGTTGCGGCGGGGCCTTAACCCCGGGGGCGTCCGCGCTCCGACAGCCGGACTGCTCCGGCTCGGATATGCGCTCGCCGAACAGCGGGCCGAAGTTCTCGCGTTCGAGATCCTCGAAGAACATGGCGCGTCCCATTTCGCCCCGCAATCTGCGCGCCTCCCGCAGCCCCATTGCGCCCATCACCTCGATGAGTTGCGCATGCCAGGATCCGATCAGGTTCACGATCCGCTGGGCGACCCAGTCCACGGGCGCGTCTTTCATGGCCACCGGGCACGGCTCCACGCACTCGCGGCAAAGCCGGCATTCGAGCGCGGCCAGGAGCGCCAGTTCCACGCCCACGCCGTCGGCGCCGCAGATCAAAATCTTGGGCACGTGCTCGGCCAGGGCGATGCCGCCGGAGATCAGCAGGGTCGCGCGGTCGCGCAGGCAGGCGGCCACAAGCTTGAGATGAACCTCCCGCACCAGTCCGGTGATGAAGCTGCCTCTTTGCTTGCCCAGCCCGCGGCCCCGGGGGTCAGCCTGGAGATGGACAATCTCCGCGCCCTGGAAGACGAGCCGCAAGGCCCGGTCCGCGGCATGCTCGTCGAGCGGCAGCCGGACCGAGACGATGACGCCGGGCGCTTTTGCCTTGAGGTCCGCGGCCTGCTTGAGCACGTCGCGTCCATAAGCCAGTTCGAGGATGGAGACGCCTTCGAATTGTTCGAGGCGGTCGCGTTTGGGTTCGAACTTGACGATAAGGCGATGACGGTGGTCGGCCAGGATGCCGGCGGCTTCAGGGCCGGATGCCACGGCCAGGGTCTCCAGGCTGGCGGCGGCGCGGGCGAAGCCCTGACGGACGGAATCGCTCATCATGCCGAAGGGCGGGAGATCGAGGATTATGGGGATGGCGATTTCGCGGAATGGGGGAAGGTCGCGCCGCAGGCGGCCATGGTCGTCGAGATCGAGGCGGGCGGGCTTCATGCCCAACTCGATTACGGTGCTGATGTATTCGCGGCCGTGGATGCCGTCGCGGGTGGGGCGGACGATCTCGGACATGTCGGTCCAAATCTGATCGAAGCCGGGTCCGGCAAAGGGCCCGCGATAGCCGGCGCCGGAAACCGGGATTTCGCCGGACTCCGCCTGTTTCCAGATGCGGGCGATGAGATCGGGGGTCCAATATTCGTCGCCAATCTGATCAAAGGCCGGGTTGAGGGCGCGGGAGAGGACGGCCGTCTTGCATTCCTGGACGCAACGGAGGCAGCTTACGCACATGTTGTCGCCGGTGTCCACGACCTGGGCGGGATCGAACTCGCGCTTGCCGTAAATCTGATAGATGCAGGAACTCCGCTTCACGCAGACCAGGCACCCAAGACAGCCTTCAACTTCCATCCCGCAATAGCGGGGGACCGGCTGGAACCGGGGCGGCGCATCCTGCACCTTAACATGATATTTCTTGGGCATGATAACCCTTCTTAGATCTCCGGCCGGGGGCAGAGTCCGGCGGCCTTGATGATCTCGGGAAGCAGGTCCTCGGCCTCGATGGCCTGCAAGTGCACGCCTTTCAGACCAGGCAGGCCAGCCAGGGCATCGATCAGTTCAACTGTGATCTTTACGCCCTCGGCCTTGGGGTCCTTGGCCGACTCCATGCGCCGGATCAATTCTTCGGGGACTTCCACGCCCGGCACGTTCTTGTTCATGTATTTCATCATGCCCGCGGACTTGGGCACAATGACCCCGGCCAGGATGGCGGCGCGGTCGGTGAGTCCCATCTCCCGGGCCTTGGCCAGCTGGGCGCCGAAGCGCTTGACGTCATATACGGCCTGGGTCTGGATGAAGTCGGCGCCGGCTTCGATCTTCTTGGCCAGCCGCAAGACGCGGAATTCCTCCGGCGTCGCCAGCGGCGTCCAGGCCGCGCCGATGAAAAAGGGCACCGGCTTGTCCACGGCGTCTCCCCCCTCCTGGCGGGCGTCGTCGCGCAGCCCTTTGAGCACGGCCAGCAACTGGATGGAGTCCAGGTCATAGACGTTCTTGGCGCCGGGATGCCCCTTGAGCTTGCCGGAAACGCCGGCCTTTTGATGGTCGCCGGAGAGGCACAGACAGTTCTTGATCCCCAAGGCCGAGGCCCCGAGCAGGTCGGACTGAAGGGCGATCCGGTTGCGGTCGCGGCAGGTCATCTGCAGGACCGGCTCGCATCCGGCGTCGAGCAGGAGCTTGGCGCCCGCGAGGCTGGACATGCGCACGACCGCGGTCTGGTTGTCGGTGACGTTATATCCATCGGCATAGCCCTTGAGCAGGGCGGCCTTTTTCCTGATCACCTCCGGGTCGGCGCTCCGGGGAGGACCGACTTCCACGGTCAGGGCAAAATTCCCCGCGGCGATCACCTTTTCCAATCTTGAGCCCGCTTTATAACTCATACCCGCAGGTCCTCCCGGTCGATCCGGCCCGGCCCGCCGTGGCCAGACCGCGACCAGTTTTTGGGCTTCCTCACCTTGAGCAAGACCTCGAGCTGACCCCGCTGCCGCGCGCGCTCGAAGATCAGCGTCCAGACGCATTCGGTGTTCTCGTCAACTTCGCACTTGCCGTTTTTGCGGGTGCCTCCGCAGGGCCCGTTGAGAAGGCTCTTGGCGCAGCGGGCCACGGGGCAGAGTCCGAAGGTGTCGCCGAGCACGCAGTCGCCGCAGGCGGCGCAGCGCGCGGTCCATAGTCCGGGCTTCTCGCGGATGGAGAGGGCGGTGGTGTTGACCCCGGGATAGACCGGCAGTTGGGGAAAACGTTCGGCCAGGGCCTGAACCCCGATGCCGCAGGCCAGGCTCAGGACGGCGTCGGCCGCGGGTGTCAGTTTGGCGAGTTCCTCCACGAACTCCCATTCGCACTGTCGCTCCAGGGTCTTGGTGATGACCTCCAACGCCCCGCCCTGCTTGGCTGCGGCCATCCGCAAAAGCGGCGCCAGCGTCTCCACCTCGCGCTCGCCCCCGGCCGCGCACTCGGCCACGCAGGTGGCGCAGCCGACCAGGAGCAGCTTCTTCACTCCGCGCATCCGCTCCAAAAGTTCCGGCATCGGTTTCCATTCCGCAACGATCATTTTTCTTCCTCCCCTGATATGGGATTTTTCCCCAGGCCGCGGACCAGGCCGGCGCGGCGCTCAAGCAGAGCCATCAATTCCTCGACCTTCAGTCCCCGCCCACGGGCCAGGCCGAGCCGCTCCTCTCCCATGCCGATCTGCATGAGCAGCGCCCGTCCCCGCTGGACCCGCTTCTCGGCGCGCGCGCTGCCGACCAGGAACTGACAACTCCCCTCCGGACAGGCGATCACCTGAACCGCGTCGGCGCCTTCGGCCAGGAGCTTCATCAGGTGCGAAAGTTCGGCCTTGCTGCTGCACGGAAGCGCGACCGGCCGCACCGCGAACCCCTCGGCCGCCTTGACCGCGGCGGCCAGGTCGGCTTCAGGGTCCAAAGCGTTGGCGCAATACAATGCCACGATCCTGGGCTCGAACTTTTTCGAACGACCTGACATCGTTTCCTCTTTCCCTCTTCGATTTTTCCGCGCTGCCTGCGCAGCAGACGTCGATGAGCCCATTGGAGCGGTTAAAGACCTCCCGCAGGTTTTCGCCTGGTTTTGCTTCGGACTCGATTTTAGCTGACAGAACCCTTACTTTCATTCAGGACTGCTTGGCGAGCCTGATCTGGGCGGACTTGAGCGTGTTCCTGAGCAGCATGGCGATGGTCATGGGCCCCACTCCTCCGGGCACCGGCGTGATCTTGGACGCAACTTCCCGGGCGCGCTCAAAGTCCACGTCGCCGACCAGGCCGGTCTCCAGCCGGTTGGTGCCCACGTCGATCACCACCGCGCCGGGCTTGATCATGTCCGCGGTCACGGCCATGGGCTGTCCCGCGGCGACCACCAGGATGTCCGCGTTCCGGGTATGTTCGGCCAGGTTTCTGGTCCGGGTGTGGCAGACCGTGACCGTGGCGTTGGCGTGTTTCTGCTTCTGCATCAAAATCATGGCCAGGGGCTTGCCCACCAGGTTGCTCCGGCCAACGATCACCACGTTTGCGCCTTCGATTCTGGTCCCGGAACGGACGAGCAGTTCCTGAATTCCGGCCGGCGTGCAGGGCAGGAACACCGGGGCGCCGGTCACGAGCCGGCCCAGGTTCGTGGGATGAAGCCCGTCAACGTCCTTGTCCGGGTTGACCGCGAAGAGCACCCGGTTCTCGTCAAGGTGCGAAGGGAGCGGCAACTGGACCAGGATGCCATCGATTTCCGGGTTCCGGTTCAGTTCCTCGATCAGTTTCAAAAGTTCGGCTTCCGGGTAATCCGCGGGTTTGCGGTATTCGATGGAATCGATCCCGGCTTTTTCGCAGGCCAGCTTTTTGTTCCGGACGTAAATCTGGCTGGCTGGGTCATCCCCCACCAGGACCACGGCCAGGCCCGGAACAATGCCGTGTTTGGTTTTCAATTCCCCGGCCTGTACCTTGATTTCCTCGCGAATCTTCTCCGCAATGCCCTTGCCGTCTATGATCTCCGCAGTCATCCGCTAGTCCTCATCCAACTCGAACTAATTGTTTATTTAATACCAAATCCCAGCCCGCAGACTTCTATTTCTGACCCTGGATTTGCTGCTCTTCCTTTTCCCATTCCTGAAGCCAGGAAGTGCTTTCCTCCACATCCACCTTCTTGTCCGCGGTGTATGCCTGGAGCAGGCGGAAGCTCTTTTCGTGCTCGGTTATTCCCTTGACCATTCCCTTTTCGCGGATTTCAAAGGTCATCTGGTCATAGGCCTTCTCAACCGCGGCCTTCTGCTCGGGCGTGTGCTCGGGAGTGAGCATGGCCATGTATTCGGGCTTGGCCTTGATCAATATCTCGGCGAAAATCGGCCCGGATTTGTTCACGACAAACCATCCGCCCGCGACCAGGATGATGCCGGCCACGACTATGACGGCGCCCGCGATCAGGCATCCCTTGAGCCCGCCCGACATTTTCCCGGCCGGCTGCGGCTGGATGGGCGCCGGCGCCACCGGCATCTGCTGACCGAAAGCGTTTCCCGTGCTCATCTTCCAAGACCTCCCTTTACCACGGCCAGCCCGCGGTTATGTAGAAGTCGCTCTCTTCCTCGCTGATGGCGTAGTCCGCGCGGATCACCACGCTCGGGCTGATGATAAACCTGAACCCGGCGCCGTAGCTGTATTTATAGCCGCCGAAGTCCCAGGTGATCTCGCTCACGTCGTGATAGACTCTCCCGTAATCGTAAAACAGGGCGACCCCGGGCGCGGTCAGCTTGAATACCTTGAGCGCCCCGTACGGCACCGGCGAAAACGAGACGTCAAAATGCTGGCGCAGCTCGGCGTTGAACAGCACCTGGTTGTTGTCCCGGTAGCGGCCGTCATGGAACCCGCGCAAGCTGCCGTCCGAGCCGAACGAGTTCATGTCCCACCAAGGCACGTCGCCCTCTTTGACGTTGATCATGCCGCGCAGGGCCAGCACCGTGAACTCCCACCCGATCGGGATATAGTAGCTCAGGTTGGCCGAGTAATTGGTGTAGTTGAAGTCCGAGCCGATGCCCTTGTCGTAGCGGCCGATGGTAAACTCCTGCCGGCCGCCCAGGTAGGGGAACACCACTTCGTCGCGGCCTCCGGGCAGCGGGTATTTGTCCTTGCGGTCGTCGTAAATAAAGGTGAGGCTTCCGCCGGAGATTGATCCGGTCTCAAACGCGTCGCTCTTGTAGAATTCCGGGAAAACCACGCTGATCTGCCTTTCACCCAGCGTCACCGGCTCATCGATCTTGGGCCCGTTGTAAAGCTTGAAATTACTAAACCTGTAAAGCCCCTGGACCCCGACCCTCATGTCCGGCTTGTTAATGAACCAGTAATCATAGCGCGGCTCCAGGCCGATGTCGGTATCCCCGAAACTGCTCGCGTCCTCTTCGCTCGCGTCATTCCCCAGGCCGTAGAACAGACGGCTCGGCTTGTTGTTGTACCCGGCGTAAATCCGGCCCCAGCCGTTCTTGTTAAACAGCTGCGGCTCCTTCAATTCAATGGAATAGGAGTTGTAGGCCTTCTGGGTGTAGGTCACGGTAAAAGTCGCGTCGCGGCCTTCCTTGCTCAAAATGTTGCGCCAGATCCCGGAAGCGCCCGCGCCAAAGCCGGTGTCCGGGCCGGTGTAAACGTAAGGCGTGCCCGCCACGGGCGGTTCCTTGGTCTCTTTCTTCTCCGGCTGCGCCGTATCCGCCTTGGCCGCGTCTTCGCTTTTCTTCTTTTTCTTGTCCTGCGCCTGGACCGAAAAAGCCAGAAGAACAACCAAGCTTGCCAACACTAACTTTTTAATCATCGTGCCCTCCCCTGAACAATGGCATGTCAATCTCGTTTTATTTTCTTAAGAAACCGCGTGATTGTCAATTGAAGTGGTGTGTGTTCGGCCCGGTGTGCAACTTCCGGCAAATTCCAAGGGGTCAGGCCCCAACTTCGGAACTCGTGCTTCGATGACGGGGCCTGAGCCCCGCCTGATTGATTTCCCGCGGCAAAATCCTACAATTGCAGCATGCCCGCGAAAGCAGCCAAGCAAGGCGGGGACCACCTCAAAGGACTTTTTGAGCTTTTTTCGAACAAGCCCAAGCTCCTGATCCTGGTCCACCCCGACCCGGACTCGATCGCCAGCGCGCTTGCTCTTCGCCGGATCGTGCTCCGGAAGTGCTCCAAAGTCGCCATCGCTTACGACGAGGAGGTCAAGCGTCTTCAGAACCGGGCCATGATCCATTTGCTCAAGGTGCACATGGTCAACGTCAAAGAGGTCAAGTTCATCGATTTCGACCTGGTGGCGGTGGTGGACGGGCAGCGGGACCATTTCCCGTTGCTGGCCAACAAGCGGGTTGATCTCTGCATTGACCATCACTCGGTGTCGACCGGGTATGCTTACCGGTTCGCGGACATCCGGCCCGAGTTCGGGGCCACCAGTTCGATCATGAGCGAATACCTGGAAGCGGCGCGGGTAAAGGTATCGCGGTCGCTGGCCACCGCGCTCTGCTACGGGATCAAGACCGACACCGACAATTTCACCCGGAACGTTCAGAAGCCGGACGCAGTGGCGTTCAGCCGGCTTTTCCCCAGGGCTGATTACTACCTGCTCCGGAGCATCGACCTGGTTGAAATTTCCATCCATGACCTTGGCATGTTCCGCGCGGCCCTGGAGCGGCTGAGGGTGAAGAGGAAAAGAGCGGTCATCCACCTGGGCCAGGTGACCAGCGCGGACTTGCTCGTGATCATAGCGGATTTCCTCATCCGGGTGTTCGAAGTGCAGGACGTGATGGTGAGCGGGTTTGCCGAGGGGCGTCTGACCATCATCTTCCGGAACCGGAACCTGCGCAGGAACATCGGCGCTCTGGCGAAGAAAGCCTTTGAGTCTCTGGGCTCCGCGGGCGGTCACCGCTACGCGGCCCGCGCGGAGATCAGCCTGCAATGCCTGCCCAGGCCCTGCCGGAGGATGGAGGCGGACGGCGAAGTGCTCAAATGGATCCAGACGAGGCTCTCTCACGCCAAGGCTAAATCCTTGCGTCCCGGAGGTAAAGCGGCCGGACTCTGCCGGCTTTGATCTCGGCGATCATCTGCTCCAGCGATTTGACCTCGGCCTGGAAAGCCGTGAGAGTTCGGCCGAGTTCGTCAAGGAAATGCGCGTCCGACCCGCCCAGTTCGGCCAGCCGGTGCAAGCGGGCAAACGACCGCGCCCGCTCATTCTCTTCCTCGGTGTTCGCGCCGTTGATTGATTCAACCGCAGCAATCCCGGGCAGTCGTTGGACCTTGTCGCCGATACTGAACAGCCCGCGGAAGGGATGGGCCGGGACGACGATGCCCGAGCGCCCGGCAACCGCCTCGGCAAGCTCCACCGGGTCCAGCTTCCGGCTGAAGTCCATTGAATTCATCCAGGCCGTATCCGGGCAGAAGACCAGGAGGTGGCCCCACAAGGTCTCGGCCTCCACGCCGATGAAGACCAGCGCGTCATATTTTTGGCCGAGCGCGGCGCAGTCCAGTCCGCCCGCGAATTTCCGGTGCTCGCAAAAGGCCAGCCCGTCAAGCCGGAATTCCTTGCGCAAGAGCGCCAGGCGCTCCAGGTATTTTTCCGGCTCCACCGGGCTGTCGCCGGAAAATTGAGAGTGCACGTGCAGATCGATAAAGGCTGCCATCAACCGCCGGTCTTTCCCGGGCTATTGCCCCCGGCCGGCGTTTGCGGCCAGGATGACTTTTTCATTCGGGATGTCCACGGCCTGCTTGAAACATTCAATTTCGATTTCCATGGCCAGCCTGGTCTTGTTGAACTGCGCCAAGGCGTTTACCCGCTTGACCCTCTCGCCCTTGAACCGGAGCGGGTTGACGCTGCCGCCGTTCTTGAAAACCCGGTAGTCCAGGTGGGGACCGGTGGCCCTGCCGGTGGCGCCCACGTAGCCGATCACCTGCCCCTGCCTCACCCGCGAGCCGCTGCGGACACCCCGCGCCAGGCGCGACATGTGGCCGTAGGCGGTGGAATACTTTGAGTTGTGCCGGAGTTCAATGTAGTTGCCGTAGCCCCCGCGCCAGCCGGCAAAGGTGATTACTCCGGCCGCCGCGGCCTTCACCGGCGTGCCCTGCCGCGCGGCATAGTCCACCGCCAGGTGCGGCGTGACGTAGCCAAGCACGGGGTTGTACCGGCGGCGGGTATAATGCGAGCTGATACGCGTATAGCGCACCGGCCGGATGAGCTGGAACCCCTCCCAAGCCCTGGCCTTTTCATCGAAATAGCCCGGCCGGGAGCCGTCCTTGTAATAATATGCGTTGTAAGCCTTGCCCCCGACCACAAGCTTGGCGGCCAGGAGCTTTTCATCGCCCGAGGGCATCACCTCGGTAAGCGCCTCGAACCGGTCGCCCTTTTTCATGCTGCTGGCAAAATGGAACTGGATGCTGAAGATGGTTGCCAGGTTCATGATCAAATCCGGGTCCATCCCGGCGTCGATCCCGGCCTGGTAGAGATTGCTATCAATGGTCCCCTGGTAAAACTTGCGCGCGAACGCGGCCTTGGAACGCGGGATTTCCTTCTTTGGCAAGACCTGTTCCCTAAGCTCGGCCTCATACCCCTCGCCGTTGCGGGTGATCAACAAAACCTTCGAGCGGCTGACCTGGAGCGCGAATTCCGCGACCGAGCCGTCCGGAGCGTAACGCACGGTTATTTCCTGGCCCGGCCGCACCTGTGAAATATCATAGAGGCCCTTGGCCGCGTCCCTCCATTCCAGAATGATCCGCGCCGGGACATCCAACCCCAGAAGCACCTGCATCAGGCTTTCCCCGGGAAGGATCAGGCGGCTGCGCTCCCTGAGCTCAGGCTCCGGCGCGGCGGCCGGCTGCGCCATCCCGCTTGCAGCCGGCGTCATCCCTCCCACGCCTCTTTGCTCGCTCTGGTACCCGAACCAGGCGCCGGCAAAAAAGTTGACCACCAGCACCGCCAGAATCAGCGAGCCATGACTCTTTTTCGCCAACTGCAACTCCTCCCCTGCGCGCCGCGGCAAGCAACGCCATAATTGTGCACAATTATACTAAATTTTCACTTAAAAGACAAGATAATTTTCATAAATTTTGAAATTTATCGATTAACTACGCCCGGGCCGGACCGGGCCTCGTTTTTTTCACGGCCGGATTCGTTCCTTGACCGCCATCGGCTCCAATGTTAATATATAATGCGGAATGGCCGAATTAGCCAATAAAGGCAGCCTGGAGCAGGTTTCGTTCGCCAAAATCTTCTATTCGATAGCCGGCGCCGGCAGGAGCGGGCTGGTGACCATCCGCGACCCCCAGGACAACCTGATTCAGAAACAAATCTATTTCCTGGCCGGGGACTCGGCTTTTGTCATGCACGGCCCGGTCGATGAATCGATCGGCCAGATCCTGCTTCGGGAGAAGGTGATCAGTGAGGAAGTCCTTGAAGAAGTTCTGGACGAGTTGGCGGTATCGGAAAAGGACATCGGACAAATTCTGCTGGAGCGTAAAGTCCTGGACGAGCCGGGCCTTGCCAAGTGGCTGGCCTTCCAGGCGGAACTGAAGCTGGTTAACTGCTTCGGGCTCAACCGGAGCCTGTTTGAGTTTGAGGAAACCACGGTCGCCAAGTTTCATTACCAGGTGAAGCTTTTCAAGATCATTCCGGAGCGGGTTGTTTACCGCGGGATTAAAACGCATTACAACCTTAAGCGTCTGGAGTCGGAGCTGGAGCAGTTGAAGGACAAGCGGCTGCAACTGAACGGCAATTTCGATAAACAGTCGGCGAACTTCGGGTTCGCGCCGGAAGAGTCGGTCCTGCTCAAGGCCCTCAAGTCCGGCCAGGCTTTTGCCCAGGTCGTGGCCCGGAGCGGCCTGGGCCTGGCCGGCACGCTCCGGCTGGTTTATACGCTGCTGGTCGCGGGCATGCTGGACGTCCAGGAGGGCCGTAGCGTCAAGGACGTCAAAGAGCCTCCGGCCAAGATACCCCGCCGCACCACGACCATTGAGTTGGAAGACACCGACACCCAAAAAGCCGCCCAGGAATTGAACCTCACGTTTGCACAAACACCCGTGGGCACCGACGGCAAGGACATTGCCGAGGCCAACCTCCCGACCATTGTCGGGCAGAAGTCAGTCCAGGTGGGGGGCACGGAGGAGCGCACCCTGGTCAAGCAGCAGCTTACCGACATCCTTCTCTCCAACATGAAGGACGCCATCGAATCCTATCTCCCGGGCCGGGGCGGCGGCGCCAGGATCGGAGAACTGCTGGTCAAAAACAAGGTCATTGACAACCTCCAGCTCAACGAGGCGGTCAGGCGCATGAAGGACAAGGGCGGCAGCCTGCTCGCAACCCTTACCGGCATGGGGGTCTTGAATGACGAGGACCTCGCCCAGTTCCTGAGCAAATACTACCGCGTGCCCGCGGTAAACCTCAACGAAATGGAACTGGACCAGGAAGTGGTTTCCCTCATCCCCGAAGAACTGGCCAAAAAATACAAGGCGATGCCCATCAACCGGACCGGACGAACCCTGGTGGTGGCCATGGTCGACCCCACCAACATCCAGGCGATTGAGGAAATTGAATTTTTGACCGATTACAAGGTTGAGGTGGTGGTGGCCACCGAGGCCCAGATCAAACAATCGATTGACAAGTTCCACGACTCGGCCTCCATGCTCGACGACGTGATGTCCACCTTCGACGACTCCGACATCAACATTACCGAGGACGTTGAAGAGGACATCGACGTAGCCGACCTGGAGCGGTCGAGCGAGGAGGCCCCGGTGGTCAAGCTGGTCAACCACCTCATCAACGACGCGTTCAAAAAGGGCGCGAGCGACATCCACTTCGAGCCTTATGAGTCCGCTATGCGCATCCGCTACCGGATCGACGGGGTGCTCTACGCGGTGCTCAATCCCCCGCTCAAGCTCAAGAACGCCATGGTCAGCCGCGTCAAGATCATGAGCAAGCTGGACATCGCGGAGCGGCGGCTGCCCCAGGACGGCCGCATGTCCATGAAGATCGGGAAAAAGAAGCTGGACTTCCGCGTCAGCACCCTGCCCACCATGTGGGGCGAGAAGGTGGTGATGCGCATCCTGGACAAAACAAGTCTCGAGCTCGACCTCACCAAGCTGGGCATGGAAACCGACCAGCTCGATATCTTCAAGTGGGGGATTGACCAGCCCTACGGCATGGTGCTGGTCACCGGGCCCAGCGGCTGCGGAAAAACAACCACACTCTATTCCGCGCTGCTCGAACTGAACAAAATCACCGACAACGTGTCCACCGCGGAAGACCCCGTGGAATATTACCTCGAAGGCATCAACCAGGTGCAGATGCTGGACGACATCGGGCTCAATTTCGCCTTCACCCTCAGGGCTTTCCTCCGCCAGGACCCCGACATCATCATGGTCGGAGAGGTCCGCGACTTTGAAACCGCGGAAATCGCCATCAAGGCCGCGCTCACCGGGCACTTGGTGCTCTCAACCGTGCACACCAACGACGCCCCCAGCACGGTCAGCAGGCTGCTCAACATGGGCATTGAGCCGTTCCTGCTCACCGCCTCGCTCAACATCGTGGTCAGCCAGCGGCTGGTGCGCAAACTCTGCCCCAACTGCAAGGAGCCGGTCGATGTTCCCAAAAAGACCCTGGTCAAAATGGGACTCGGCCCGGACCAGATCGATAATTTCGTGCCCTACATCGGCAAGGGCTGCCCCGACTGCTCCAACCGCGGCTACAAAGGAAGGCTCGGCATCTACGAAATCCTCAAAATCCGAGGCGAGATCAGCGACATGATCCTGGCCGGAGCAACCCCCGGAGAACTCAAACATGAGGCCATGAAAATGGGGATGAAAAGCCTGCGCCAGGCCGGGCTCAACAAAGTCAGGGACAAGGAAACCTCGCTCGAAGAAATCACCAGGTCAACCATGCCCGATTTCATCAGGAGCGCCGAAGAAGCGGACTTCGAAGACGTCTGAGGATTTTGATCGTTTGGACTTGTCCGCTGGTCTTGGGCGGGCCGTCTTAATAAACCATGAACCAGAAACCATGAACAATTTCATGGTCGGGATGGAGGGATTTGAACCCTCGACCCTACTTCGTCACGCTCAACGCGAGACTACGAAGGGTTGAGAGCAGGATGTTATTGGGGAAAATTTTCGACCAAAAAAGATGGTCGGGATGGAGGGATTTGAACCCTCGACTTCTTGGTCCCGAACCAAGCGCGCTAACCAGTCTGCGCTACATCCCGATCGCAGGATATTATAATGAATGCGCCCCCCTTTGTAAAGACCAGCCCTTCCCACCACCCTTCCCACCCTTCTCACCCTTCTCACCCTTCCCACCCTTCTCACCTTTTCCGTCTTGACATCCAGCGCCAGGGCAAGCTAGATTAAATATCATCACGACCGTCCCGGCTAATAGAGGCTCAAAATGAGAAAAAAGATTGCCAAGCCCATTTTCGCGTTTGTCCTTCTCGCCCTGCTCGCCCCCATGATTTCGTATCCGTTATTTCTGCGCGCCTAGGCCGGCCAGGACAAGGTCGTGATCGGGGTCCTGTTTGACTTCCTGCGCGAGCGCTGGACCCGGGACAGGGAAGCGATCACCAAGGCCGCGGCCGGGCAAAACGCCGAGCTCCTGGTCAAGAGCGCGGAGAGCAACGATGAACTGCAGATCGCCCAAGCCAAGGAACTGATCTCCCAGTCCGCCCAAGTCCTGCTGGTCGTCCCGCATAACCTGAAAAAAGCCGGCGAAATCGTCAACCTGGCCCGTCAAAAGTCCGTCAAAGTCATCGCCTACGACCGATTGATCCGCGACTGCGACCTCGATTTCTATGTCTCCTTCGACAACCTCAAAGTCGGCGAACTCCAGGCCCAATACGCTCTCGGCAAAGCGCCCGCGGGAAATTACGTCCTGCTCGGAGGCTCCCCCGGCGATTTCAACGCCGTCACCATTCACAACGCCTGGATGAAAACGCTCGGGCCTGAGGTCAAGTCCGGCAAGGTCAAGATAGCAGTTGATCTGTACAGCGTGGATTGGAAGCCGGAGATCGCCCGCGCCAACGTGGAGTCGGCGATCAAAACCCTGAACGGCGATATCGCCGCGGTGCTTGCCGGAAACGACAACCTCGCCGGCGGCGCCATCCGGGCGCTCGAAGCCAAAGGCCTGGCCGGAAAGGTGCCGGTCATTGGCCAGGACGCCGAACTGGACGCGCTGCAAAAAATTGTGGCCGGGACCCAGGCCATGACCGTTTACAAGCCCATACCCAAACTGGCCCGGGCCGCGGTGGAACTTGCGGTCAAAATCACCCGGGGCGAGAAGGTAAACCATCTGGTCACCAACACCGTTAACAACGGCTTCAAGGACGTTCCCGCCATCCTGCTCCAGCCAATCGTGGTTGATAAAACCAACATCGACAAGACCATCATTCAGGACGGCGTTTACACCCGGGAGCAGGTTTACGGAAAATAGCGCCTGATCTCACGCGCCAGGCAATTCACTCCCAATTCCCAATAATTAGGGCCAAGAGCAAGGATGAAAACAGCCGAACCGCGGTTTACGATCATCAACAGAATAGTTTGATAGGAGTATTGCGATAGCCCGGCGCTTCAGCGCCGGGGAGACGGCGTGCCCCCTTGTGGCTGCGGCCCGCGCCGCAGCGCGGGCCGCAGCGAGGGGGGCGCTTACGCCGTTCCCGGCCATGAATGGCCGGGCTATCGAAATCCTCATGGTCGTTGTAACTTTGGGCTCCGGCCTTTTAACTCTGAAACCCTGCAACTTTGCAACCCTTTTCTCCCTCCCCTTGCACATCCCGAAACTTTTGCTAAATTTAACCTGATGCTGATCCGGGAGAAACTGGAAAAGATGGAGCATGAGACGCTTTCTCCGCTGGCCGCGTTCAGCGACCGGTCACAGGGCCGGCTCCGGCCGGAAGAGCCCTGCGACATCCGCCCGGCCTTCCAGCGCGACCGCGACCGGATCATCCATTCCAAGCCCTTCCGCAGGCTTAAGCACAAGACCCAGGTCTTCCTGGCCCCGGCCGGGGACCACTACCGCACACGGCTCACCCACACCATTGAGGTCAACCAGATCGCCCGCACCATTGCCCGAGCGCTTTTCCTCAACGAGAGCCTGACCGAGGCCATTGCGCTCGGACACGACTTGGGCCACACCCCTTTTGGACACGCCGGCGAGCACGCGCTCAACCTGCTCTGCCCCGACGGATTTCGGCACTGGGAGCAGAGCCTGCGGGTGGTGGACACGCTCGCCAACGACGGCCGCGGCCTGAACCTCACCGCTGAGGTGCGCGAAGGCATCCTGATGCACTCCAAGGGCAAGGACAACCCATTTGTGGGCAACGGCGAGGGCGCGCCCGCGACCATGGAGGGAAAAATTGTGCGTGCTTCCGACGTCATCGCCTACGTGAACCATGACCTGGAAGACGCGCTCCGGGCCGGAGTGATCTTAAGCGACGAACTCCCGCGGGAATGCGTCCAGGCGCTGGGCCAAAGACACAGCGAGCGGATCAATTCCATGGTCACCGACCTGGTTTATGAGACCCGGAAAACGGGCAAGCCCTGGCTCAACATGAGTGACAAGGCGCTCCAGGCCACCGAGCGTTTGCGCGAATGGCTCTTCTCCGAGGTCTATCAAAGCCCGGTGATCCTCAAGGAATTCGACAAGGCGGTCAGGGTGGTCACCGAACTATACCAGTTCCTGGTCGAACGCGATCAGCAGTTCCTCGCCCTTGCCGGCAAAAAGGAATTGCGCTTTCCCATCCAGCAGGAGGTCTGCGACTTTATCGCCGGGATGACCGACCGCTACGCCCTCTCCCTCTACCAGGAACTCTTCATCCCCAAGCCCTGGGACTGAATGTTTTAGCAGCCATATGCTGCTCGATGCGTTTAATATTTGACCGATAGCGAACGTGGCCCGTCCCTCGACGGGGCACGGCGAACTGTGCCCCGAAAAATCCCGCAGGTCCACGGCCTCAATTATTTTGCGCTCCGGGCACTAAGATAATAATTTCTGCCCGGCGCGTCCCTGTCCGGGCCGATTCCGAATAAAATCATTTATCCATCTCTTCAACCCATTCCCCGAGTTTTCTCACCAACTCCCGTTCGGCCATGAAATCGATTTGATCCTCTTTCATCTTTTCATCCGGCAACATGTCATATCTGAAATCAACTGCAAACGGAGCCAGTTCCTGTAATTTGCCGAACGCTTCAGGCACATCGATGTTGTTTTTCTTAAGAAGACTTATGAGCGCGGGCAGTTGGTGAGTCCGCGGAAAAGGAATTTGCGAGAGGGAAAGAGCGGCCTTGAGCAATTTCTCCGTGGCCTGCTGCAAATGGAATCCGATCGCCTCGCGCGGGGAGGCGGAATCCGCGATCAATTTGTCAGCGACGAACTCATCCTGGGCCGCTTTTCAATCAGCGCCCTTGCCTGTTCCTTCCATTTCATATAGCACCTTGCCCTCTTGCGCCGCGTAGTAGATCAGATTCCCCGGCGTGTCCTGCCATTCATTGAATACTTTTTCGCTCACCACCAGCACCTCTGCGATCAGGTCCAGGGGAAGTATTAATTCCTGGAGTCTCACCATTTCCTTATGCCTGCTTTCAACTTTCTTTTCCACCACCAGGAGGTCAATGTCGCTGTCATCCCGCGCCTCCCCCCGGGCATAAGAGCCGAAAAGGATGACCTTTACCGGATGCGTGCTTTCCCGAATCTTCTCGACCGCTTCCTTTATTTTTTGCTCGCTAATCATCCTGACGTCCACTCTATTTTATTCTGACCACTTTGTGCAAAGAAGTCCACAGCTAGTCTAAAGGCAAAAATTTCTCAAACCACATAAGCGGCGCTTCAGCCCGGAACTCGTGGGGTCCGGGGAAGACGTCGTGCCTGACCAGGTCGGCCGCGGCATCAATGGTGTAGGCTTTTTTGATCCGGGTGAAGGCTTCCTTGGCGGAGTCGATGAGGAAATTGTTGTCCTGCTCGCCGTTCTGGATGAGCAGGGGCCTGGGCGCGACCAGCGCGAAGACGTCGTAGTAATCGAGTTGTCCCTCGAGCTTTGGGATGTATTCGCACCTGCAGGGGGTAAGGTCTCCGGCCCACCAGCGGTCGTACATGACGAGCGATCCCGAGGAGACCACGACCTTCAGCCTGGTATCGAGCGCGGCCGCGAACTCGGTGGTGATGCCCCCGTTGGACAGCCCGACGATCCCGATCCGGTCGGGGTCCGCGTCGGGCAGGGTTTGCAGGAAATCGACCGCGCGCATGGTCATCCAGACCCTCTGTCCCATGGGCGTGTTCTGCTTGAAATGAATGACCGGGCCGCGGTCGAGGTATGGTCCGGGGTTGTCAAGCGTGAGGTGGTTGATGTCGATCGCAAGCACGATGTAGCCTTTTTGCGCGAGCAAGTCTCCGTAGAAATAATAGCCCTTGTGGAAAATTTTATACGCTCTCCCGTTGTGACCGTGCAGGGCGATGATGGCCGGGAGCTTGGGCGCCGCGGGCTGCTTGGGCCGGGCCAGCCAGCCGTGGACCGCGTGGCGGGGGCGGTCGGTGAATTCAAACTCCTGGATCACGTAACTTCCGTGGTCTTCTTTCTGGCCCCATTTGGGATCGAGCGGGGCACGTGCCGGGGCCTTCCCGTTATAGAGCGCCTCAGCCAGAAAAACCCGGGTGTCTTCCTGCCATTGGGCGAATTGTTCGGGCGTTGCATTTTGCGGGAACCCGCGCTGCTTGACCCCGGCAAAAATAGACGCGCAAAAAATCAGGCCCGCGAAAACGACCAGGGCGCAAAGCTTTTGCGAAAACATTTTCCCCTCTCAAAACTGGAGTTCGTCCTGCTCCGGGCGATAGTCCTGTTCCGGCCGGGGCTCAAAATAGCTTTCAACCTCTTTCCGGAACCCGGCTTCAATCAATTTTTTGCCGGACAGTTTGGCCGCGAAGCCGAAAGGCGTGAAGACAAGGTAATAGACCAGGCCAAGCATGAGCTTGGTGTTCAGCCAGGCCAGGCCGAAAAAAGCGTTGCGCAAGATTTTCTCCAGCGGCAAGAGCGCGCGCGGGTAAATGATCCCGGCCGCCACGATCAGCGCGGCGATCACCGACAGTTTTTCCGCCCGGAGCGGGAGCCCGCGCAGGTAGCCGACGATGGAAAGCACGAGCAGCGCGGTCCCCAGGCCCAGCGCCATTTTTTCCGCGGGACCAGAATCTCCTTCAAACCACTTCCGCGGGCTGAACAGATTTTGAAGCACGCCTGCCTTTTTCACTTGTCCTTCTCTTTGCTCAAGTCATCCTTGGCGGCCGGCTCCCCTGCCCCGCTTTCCGGAACCTTGATGATCACCTCGTCCGGCCGCACCATTCCCAGCTTTTGCCGCGCAAGCTTTTCCAGGTATTTGAGGTCGCTGCCCAAAAGCTCAATTTTTTGCCGCAGGCTTTGGTTCTCTTTTCGAAGTTGGTCTGCGTCCTGCTCCAGCTTCACCCGGTCCCGGCGCAGTTTATGGTAGCTGATCAACCCCCTGTCTCCGAACAGGCCCAGCCCGATCAGGCCCAAAAACAGCGCAACCGCAAAAGCTATCAGCAGCTTCCTCATCCGCCTGCTTCAATTTTATCTCATTTCCGGCATTTTAGAAATATCTCCCGTTGACTTCGCCTTGCTATTCTTTTAGATTTAGTCTCAGCCCAGATGTCGGTGCGCACAAAAGCCTTGCTGCTCAATTCCATTCCGGTGCGGGAGTCCGACCTGCTGCTGGTCCTGTTCACGGAAAAGCTGGGCAAGGTCCGCGGCCTGGCCAAAGGCGCGCTCCGCAGCAAAAAGCGCTTCCTCGGAACCCTGCTCAACCTCAACGAACTTGAGATCGAGCTTGCGCCGGCAAGGAGCAGGGAGATCGATTACCGTCTGGAAAACGCCGACCTCCTCAAAAGCCGGCTCGCGCTTTCCCGGGAGCCGGAGCGGCTCGCCTGCGCCCTGGTCCTGGCCGAGCTTATCGAGCGGGCGTCTCCCGAGCTTTCACCCGAGCCCCTGCTCTACCGCCTCCTGGCCCAGGGCATTGAAAACATATCCGTCAGAAAAAATTTCCGGGAATACTTCCTCCACTCGCTGCTCAGCGAACTCGCCAGGCTCGGATACATGCCCTCGCTCAACACCTGCGCCATTGACGCCTTGAAACTTGAACCCAAAATGAAGGATTACCTTTTCAGCATCGAGCGCGGCGGGCTGGTCTGCGGCCGGCACGCCGGAGGAGCGGGCCTGAAAAGGATTTCACCGGGCCTGGCGCAAAGCCTGCGGGCGATCAGCCGGGAAGGTGGCCGCTCGCTTAGGGTGAGGCTTTCGGAAAAAGACTGGGTTGCAGCGGTCAACCTGTTTTTTGAATTTACGGCCTGGCATCTGGAACGACCGCTCCTGAGCATGCTGTTCCTCAAAAACTTCCTGCAGGCGTAAAGCGCGTAATCAGTATGCGATCTTCCAGTGGGTGTAAACGGCCCGGGTGGACGGAAGTTCCTTGTCGTTGTCGTGGTCCGGATCGGGCTCCTGGAAACTGAACTCGCGATAGTCCAGGGTGACCCAGAGGTTATCGATGGGATGATAGGCGATCCCCGCGGTCCATAAGGTCTCGCCGTCCCGGTCAAAATCAGGGTCGGTGTTGGGGTCGTATAGATCGTATCTTCCAAAAAAGTTCAGCTTGTCCAGGAGCTTGATGTCAGCATACGCCGCCCAGCCCGCGAAATTGACGTCCTTTTCATCAACGAGCAACAATGCCGGGTCCGCGAACTCGATCATGTCCAGCGCGCCCGCGGGCCAGACGCCCCGGACCAGGGGCAATTCTCCGGCTTCCATCCCGTAAATCCCCTGGAAATATTCCCCGGCCAGGTGCAGCCTCCCGAGCAAATCCAGCCCTGCCCCGGTCATGAACACCTCGTCGCGCAATCCCTGCTCGCCGTGGTGGTTGGACGAATATCCCGCGCTCGGATAAAAGCGGATTTTGTCCGCGGAGCCGAGGTCAAAGGTGAACCTTGCCACGTACTCCTTGAACCGCTCGGTCTCGATCCCGGAGACGCCCTCGCCGTTCAGGATTGCGAAATGGTATTTGAACAACCCGTCAAGAACGTCTCCCAGCAGGCTCACCCCGAAATCGGCCGTTGAAAAAGTGCCCCAGTAACTGTAAAACCCCTGCTCCACCATCCGGTAGCGCCAGAGCTCCGCGTCGCTGAAAGCCCAGGGCGGCTCCTGCAGCCCGAAGCGGATTTTAGTGTGAGGCGCCAGGTCCCGGAACTCCACGAACGCGAACTTGGCGAAAATCCTGCGATAGCCGTCGCTGTCGGTCCGCAGATCGGTCGTAATCGAAGCCAGCACCTTGTCGGTCAGTTGGGCTGAAAAGGTGAGATAGCCGCGGGTGATTTCAAAGGCGTTATAGCCTTCATTGGCCGCAAGCGCATAGTCGCCCGAGACCAGTTGTTCCGAATATTGGCCTTCCTCGTTAACGTAATACACAAAATCGGTCAGGACGTATCCGGAAACCGAAACCTTCGGCTCCTCGGCCCGGAGCGAGCCGCCGGACAGCAAGAACGCCAAAGCTATCGCCAAGCTAAATCTCTTCACGCTTTCCCTCCTCCACCGTTCTCGGGGGCAGGCCTTGACAGCGAAGCTTGAACTGCCTCGTGCTACGTAGCGTAGCTACTACGCAGAGTAGCAAGCGTCCCCCCCGCTTCAAGGCGGGGTTAAGGCGGGACTACGCAGAGTAGCAGAAGTTAAGGCCTGACCCCGAAATTTTCCCGCTACCCTCTCGGTTTGTCAAGTCATGCGTTGCAGCTCAGGCTAATAGTGGTTAGGCTATTTGCCGGTGGCGAAAGAATACAAATTTGTTTTCGGGCCGGTGCCGAGCCGGCGCTTGGGCAGCTCGCTCGGAGTTGACCTCCTCCCTTTCAAGACCTGCTCCTATGACTGCGTTTACTGCCAGGTCGGCCCGACCACGGACCAGACCGTGGAGCGCGTCGAGTTTGTCGGCGTCTCCGAGGTGGTGGCCGAACTCAGGCGCAAGCTTCGGGAAAAGCTGAAAATAGACTACCTCACCTTTTCCGGCTCCGGAGAACCCACGCTCCACAGCGGCCTGGGCAAAATCATCTCGCGGGTGAAAAAATTCAGCAGGTTTCCGGTCGCGGTGATCACCAACGGCTCCTTGCTCGGGATGCCCGAGGTCCAGGAAGACCTCCAACTCGCGGACGTGATTCTTCCCACCCTCTCAAGCGCGGACCCCATGACTTTCGCGAAAATCCACCGGCCCTATCCCGGGATCACCCTGGATAAGGTCATTGCCGGGATGATCGACTTCCGGAAAAACTACCGGGGGCAAATCTGGCTGGAAGTGTTCATTGTCAAAGGGATCAACGACACTCCGCGGCAAATGCACCTGCTCCGGCCCGTGATCCGAAAAATCGAGCCCGACAGAATCCAGGTCAACACCTCGATCCGGCTCCCCAATGAAAAATATTCGCGCGCGCTCGAAATCACCGCGCTCGGCAACCTGGCCTACATCCTGGGCCGGCGCGCCGAGGTCATTGCGGAAAAGACCCGACTGGTCCGGCCGGCGCATGAAAGGACAACCAACGAGAAAGAAATCCTCGGGTTCCTCAAACGCCGCCCGGCCACGCCCGAAGAGTTGGCCTCGGGCCTCAAGGTCTGCGTTGAGCACGCCAAGGAACTGCTCCGCAAGATGACTCACGAGGGGACGATCTCCAAGCGCCGCTGGGAGGAACGGGAGGTGTTTTATTTCCGGAAGTGAGTCTTCTCGGCCACAAAACAGAGCAGCCCGCTTTTGTGGCTTTTCTCTTTTCTCGTTTCTCTTTTCTACCTTACCACCAGTCTCTGAACAATAGTCCGACCCAGGTCCAGATCCTCGCGGGCGAAAGCGGGTTATGCCATTTTTGGGCCTGCTCCATGGTGACGATCTTGCTCTGGGGCATGTCCACGTCCTCGGTGTAGCGCACCAGCCAGTCCGCGACTTTTTGCGAGCGCATGACGATGACGTCTTCGGTATTGAGGAACGTGCTTCTGGGGTCAAGGTTATAGGACCCGACCACGGAGACGTCTTGGTCGACCACCATGTATTTGGCGTGGAGCGAGCCCTTGCCCGGGATGATCCCCTGCCACTCAAAGATTTTGATCCCGGCCTGGATCAGCGGCAAATACTCGTAGCGGCTGAGCGGGGCCAGCCCGAGCACGTCGTCGGTCTTCTTGCAGTTGGTGACGATGATCACTTCCACCCCGCGCTTGGCGGCGCCGGTCAGGGCCTGAAACTGCGCGTCGTCCAGCAGGATGTACGAATTCTCGATCAGGATGCGCTCTTGCGCGGTGTTGAACAGATGGAGATAGGCCTGGTGAATATAGGTCTCCTTCAAACGCGGCCGGTGGCGGATCAGGCGCGCCAGCACGTTATCGTCCGTGAGGCCGTTAACCCTGAGCCGGGACTCGTCCGCCGGGCGGCTCTTAGCGCCCGCGGGGCATCCCTTCTTATTGCGCAGGTCCTTGTAGAATTGCGGGTTGATCAGGTCCGGCCGCTCCCGCCTCTTCTCGGAAAAGTAAACCATGTTCTCATCGAACGCCGCGGAAATATCCTTCACGATCGGGCCGTAGAGCAGCACGTCCTGGTCGCGCCACATGAACCTCGGGTTGTACTCGTAGGCCGCGTATTCCTGCGAGATGTTGGTGCCGCCGGTGATCGCGGCGTAATCGTCGAAGATCCAGTATTTTTCGTGGAAGCGCATGTTGGTTTCGTTGCCGTCAATGATCCAGCGCGGGTCTCCGGAGAAGAGGAAATAGAGCGGCTCGTAACCGAGCAGATCCAAACCTTCGCGGGTCATCTTGGCGTACAAGACCTGGTCCTTGGGGATGAACTTGGTGTAGCAGTCGGCGATGAAATCTATCTTCACGCCCTGCGACTGCTTTTTCTTTAGCATCTCAACCAGCTTCTTCGAGACCGGGTCGCTGTAAAGGATGTAGCTCTGGAGCTTGATCGAGCGGCCGGCGTTTTCGGTTAAAAGGAACTTGATCTCGAAAGCGTTTTGACCCGCGGGCAGCAGTTTCACGGCGCAGCCCGGCCGGGCCGGAGGCACCACCGTTTTGGGGTCCGGGGTCAGGGGAGAAATCTGAAAGGGGAAATCATCCTGGAAGATCGCGTAAAGGTCCTGCGTGGGAGGGTTGTATTGGGCCGGCTGGAACTTGAAGGTGGCGTAACACGAGCACGCAAAGACCAGGACCAGGGCCAGGCCGGCTCTTGCCGCTTGTGTGGCTGTTGTCTTCATTTGTAATTTGGATTACATCCCCTTTCCGTCCATTTTCGGAAAGAACCTGCGCCGGCTCAGCGCCCTCCCCGCCTGGTTCCTGAGCACGCCCGCGAACATGGTCCAGCTGCGCGACCCGATCCTGCGCTCGGGTTTTTCTCCCGCGGCCATCTGCACCAGCTCGAGCAGGTGAAAGACCTCGGGCGCCCCGGGATAACCGACCGCGCCCACGGAGAGCATCTGCATGCACCCTGAGCAGTAGGCGCAGATGACGTCCGCGCCGGTCTTTTTGGCCTCGCGCAGGCGTTTCATGGTCGATCTCGTCAGGTCCAGCGGGTGGTACCCGCTCTTCACGCTGAAGCCGGCGCCGATGCCGCAGCAGACCATCCGTTCCCTGCTCCGGGGCATTTCTTTCACCCGCACGCCGATCCGCTCCAGTATCCGGCGCGGCAGTTCCTGGTATTCTTGCCCGAAAAATTTGGAATAGCAAGAGTCCTGGACCGCCGCGGTCAAGTCCAGCTTGTTCGCGACCTTGATGCCTCCGGACTCCAACTGTTCCCATAAATACCTGACCAGGGGAGTGAACTCGATGTCGAATTTCACCCCGAACCGCTCGGGCAGGATTTTGCTGAAAATAATTGCGCCCGCGGTGCACATCATGAAGATTTTTTTCGCGCCCATGCGCTGGAAGCGCTCGGCCATGATCCGGCCCTGCTTTTCAAAAAGGTCGTAAAGCCCCATCCGGAAGAGCATCTCCCCGCAGCACCAGTCCAATGCCCCGCGGACCGGCAGCCCGGGCAGGAGCGAGGTCATGGTCAGGTACGGGGTTGCGCACACGTTGCAGCCGGGGTAGATGAACTCCGCGCAGGGACTCTCGTCGTCCCAGGAGGCGAGCAGGCGTTTCTCGTCCTCGGGCAGGCGCTCCAGCACGTAGGACCGGAAATTCTTTTCAGCCACCGGCAGATAGTACCGGCTGCGCTCAAGGATGCCGCTTTTCTTGTATTCCTCATACCAGGTCTGGACAATGGTCTCGCAGGGGTTGGCCTGGTTCGGGCAGAAGAAGTCGCAGTCAAAGCAGCCGGTGCATTTCCGGCTCAGCTTGGGGCTGATCTTGCCGGCGTTGATCTTCGCCTTTTCCTGTTTTGCCCTCTCCAGCGGGAGCGACATTTCCGGGCACTGGCTCAGGCATTCTCCGCAGAGCTTGCATTTTTCCGGGGCGGATTGGCGGGAGCTCATGTTATTTTTTGGGAAATACTTTTTTGGTGCTGAGGATGTTGGGGGCGCTGCCCAGGACCACGCGCATCATCAGTTGTTGCGTCCTTTTTTCCGAAAGCGATTCCACCGGGTGGCCCGCGGCAAAAGTCAGAAGCTCAAGCATGTGCAGGCAGGGCATGAAGGACGGGTATATTTTGGCCGCGATCTTGAGCATGAGGTAACAGGTCCCGCAGTAAGGGACAAAGACGTCGGCCCCGGACTTCCTGGCCAGGCGCCATTGCCGGATGCCGCCCAGGGTCATGTCAATGGGGCTGAAATTGGAAATGCCGTCCGCGGCCCCGCAGCAGACCTGTTTTTCACGGCAGGGGTTCATGTCGATCACCTGGGCCCCGGCCAGGCGCAAAAGCTCCCGGGGTATGTCCATGAACTTGTCGCCCAGGACTTTGCCGTGGCAGGAGTCCTGGATCACCACTTTGCGGTTGAGCGGCCGGGTAAATTTTATTTCTCCCTTCTTGACCTTATCCAACAGCCAGTCCCCGAGATAGACAATTTCCGGCCGGAGCTTGACCCCGAACTTCTCAGGCAGCACGTGCTTCTGCATGTTATACCCGGCCATGCAGAACATGATCACCCGGCCGGGCTTGACCTGCTCGTAACGCGCCGACAGTTTTTGACCCAACTCTTCCACCCGGTCAAAAAGGCCCATCCGGAAATACTCCTCGCCGCAGCATAGACCAGGCTCGCCCATCACCTTCGGACCCGCAAGCAAAGGACTTGCCAGCAGATACGGGAACACCTGCGCGTTGCAGCCCGCGAAAATAACATCCTGACCGCCAAGGTCCGAATGCGCGTTTTGCTCCCATTCCGAAACTTGCGCTTTTTCCTCCCGGGTATAGCTCTGACGAGCATAATAAATGAAATTCTTGTCCTCCACCGGCAAAGCCTTGAGCGCCCGCACCGGGATGCCCTGTTTGGCATACCGCTCAAACCAGCGGCAAAGGATCAGGTAATACGGATGGCAGTCATTGGGACAGAACCTCTCGCAGGAATAACAACTCCGGCAGCGGCGCAGGACTTCGCTCGGCTCGCCTTTGATCAGCTTTTCCTTCTCAACCTTGGCCTTTTCCTCCGAGTACCGGAGCACCGGACATTCGGTAAGACATTTAACGCACCGCCGGCAGCGTTCAAAATCAAAATACCTGGCAGCTTCGAACTTCATCGGCCTGAGTTTCAATTTTAGCTTGAATACTCCGGCTGAGCAATTGCCGCGCCGAAGCCTCGACCCGCCCCGCGCAGCCATATATAATGGACTGCGATGGCAAGGTATCATGTTGCGGTCGTCAAATGCGATTCTTATGAGCGGGTGAGCGAGGCCTTTGCCGAGCTAAGGGAAAAGGCTCATCTTTCCGGGTTTGAGTCGCGCGTCTCGGGCAAAAAGGTGCTGGTCAAGCCGAACATGCTCGGCATGTACAAGCCGGAGCAGGGAGTGGCGACCCACCCGGAATTGGTGCGCGCGGTTGTGAGGTGGCTGCGTTCCGCGGGCGCGGAGGTCACGGTGGGAGACAACTGCGGCCTGGGCGGGTACGGCCTGAACGAGAAGTCTTCGCGCATAACCGGCATTGCAGAGGCCAGCGAGGGCGCGTTTATAAACGTGGCCAAGGACGTGGTGGAGAAGGAAATCGACTCGCGTTTTTTTAGCAAACTGGTGGTTTCCCGGCCCATGCTGGAGGCGGACCTGATCGTCAACCTGGCCAAGCTCAAGACCCACAGTCTGACCCTGGTAACACTCGGCATCAAGAACATGTTCGGCATCCTTGCCGGAGGCAGCAAGAGCAAGGTGCACAATTCCGCGCCGCGGGTTGAGGAGTTCGGAGAGGCTCTTTCCGATATTTACCGGCTGCGGCCGCCCGAGCTCACCATCATTGACGGCGTGGTCGGCATGGACGGCAACGGCCCCACCAACATGGGCAGGCTCCGCAAATTCGGGATGCTGGTCGCGAGCGAAAACGCTCCTGCCGCGGACTTGGCCGTGCTCAGGATGGCGGGCATTGAACCCCAAATGGTCCACCACCTGCGGGTAACGGCCGAGCGCGGGCTGGGCCCGAAAAATTTCAGCGAGATCGAAATCGAAGGCGCGGCTGAGCCGATCAAGCGGTTCAAGCCCCCGGCCACCCTTGCCCGCCGCGGCCTGGTCGGGTTCCTGGTCAACCGCTATTTTTACCGGCGGGTGATTGAGAGCAGGCTGGCGCTTGACCGCAAGAAATGCACGGGCGACAAGTTGTGCGTCAAGGCCTGCCCTTCCGGGGCCATGTCCATGCGCGGGGAGTATCCCGAGATCGACTACGCCAAGTGCATCAGATGCATGTGCTGCTTTGAGTTGTGCCCGGAAGGAGCATGGAAGGTCAAGGGAATGTTGAGCAGGTTTACCGGATGACCTCGAAAGTGGTATAATGAAAAAACATGGAAAAAATGGTCGGTTACGAGCAGGCTAAAAAGCTGATCCAGGGCCGGGTGGAGATGCTCCCGGCCGAACTGGTTGACGTGCATAAATCGCTCGGCCGCGCCCTGGCTGAGGACGCGAACGCTTTGGTCAGCCTGCCGATGACCCGGGTCAGCCTGCGCGACGGCTACGTGTTGAACAGCGAGGAGTCGGGCCCGGGGAAACGGTTTACGGTGTCCGGCAAGATTCTGGCGGGAAACCCTCTGACCGAGCCGCTGGCTCCGGGGACGGCTTTCTGGATTGTGTCGCAGGCGGTGATCCCGGAGGGCGCGGACGCGGTGGTGGAGGAAGAGAAAATCAAGAAATACGGGAACACCATTGAGCTTATGGATTTTGTGGATACCGGCGGGAACGTCCGTGCGCTGGGCGAGGAGTTCAGCGAGGGCGAGCTTTTGCTCAAGAAGGGCGCGATCCTTTCGGAACGCGAAGTTGCCTTCCTGCTGGCCGCGGGACATTTCGAATTGAACGTCATCCGCCGTCCCCGGACCTGGGTGATCGCGGTGGGAGACGAACTTCGCCATCCGGGTTCGGTTGTCCGCGCGGGCCAGGAATATCCGAGCGCGGCCTGGCTTTTGGGCATGCTGGCCGAGGAATCCGGGGCGGAACTGGCGCGGGTGGTCATTGTGGAAGACGCCTGCGAGGCCATGCTTGAGGCGATGCCTTTGCCGGAGTCCGCGGACCTGGTGATCACGGTGGGCGGGACCGGATTCGGCCGGAGAGACATCATTGAAGACTTGATTAAGCACCTGGGGGCCGAGATGGTCTTCCAGGGCGTGAAGATGCGGCCAAGTCATTCCTTCACATTCAGCATGAACCAGAAGCAGGTCATTTTTTCGCTGCCCGGCAGGATCGACGCCGCGGAGATCGGGTTTGAGTTCCTGGCCCGGCCGGGGATCCTGAAGATGCAGGGCAAGCCAACGGAGCACCCGGCGTTCATCCCGGCCAGGGCCTTGAAAGAGTTGCCCGGCGCCGGCGATCAGGCCCACGTCATGAGGGGGGTGCTGACCAGGAAGGACGGCGAAATCTGGGTTGAACCGCTCAAGCGCAAGAGCTGGCACAAGGAGCTGGCGGACGCCGACGGTCTGGTCATTATTGAGGAAAACCGTTCGGTGGTCAAAGCCGGGGAATGGGTCAACTTCATGGTTTACAGGAGCCACCTGCCCCGCATGGTCGCCAACAAATATCTCTAAAAAGCTTTCCTGCTCCGGATGCTCATCCTTTAATTCTTGAATTGCCCGGGACCGGGTTTATATTTTAGCTGAGCAAAGCAAGAACGGGAAAGCCTGATGGATTTACCGGATGAAGAATACCTGGCTGAGCGCAGGGAGCAGATGGTGCGCTTTCAGATCGAAGACCGGGGCGTGACCGACCCGCTGGTGCTTTCCGCCATGCGCAAAGTCCCGCGGCATAAATTCGTCCCGGCCCATTTGCTCGAAAACGCCTACAACGACTACCCGCTCCCCATCGGCTTTGGCCAGACCATCAGCCAGCCCTACATCGTCGGGTACATGACCGAGCAGCTCCGCCTGAGCGGAGGCGAGAAGGTGCTGGAGATCGGCACCGGCAGCGGGTACCAGACCGCGGTGCTCGCGGAGATCGCCGGAGCGGTTTACACCATTGACATTATCTGCGAACTGGTGGACGCCGCTGCCCGGAGGCTTGAGGAACTGGATTACAAAAACGTTTTCCTCAAATGCGCCGACGGACACCAGGGATGGCCCCAACATGCGCCCTTTGACGGAATAATAGTCACCGCGGCGCCGGGAGCGGTGCCCAAGCCGCTGAAGGACCAGCTCAAGCCCGGGGCCAGGATGTTGGTGCCGGTGGGAGAGTTAAGCCAGGAGCTTATCCTGGTAAAAAAAAGGCCGGACGGGAGGGTGGAGGAAGAGCCGATCCTTCCGGTCCGGTTCGTGCCCATGCGGAGCGAACGGGAGAAGAGGCCGTAGCAAAGGCCGCGGTCATGGTTTATGGTTTATGGTTCATAGTTGGCCCGGTGGTGACTTTGGGGCCTTGCGAGGCGTGGCTTAGCGTTTGCCGGTTAATGGCTTGAGGTTGTATCTTTGGATTTCGTCCAGGGCATAGGGAAAATATTTTTCCATTTCCGCGGGCGACTTTTCCCAAAGCGCAAGCGCGTCCAGCGGGCAATACCGGGTTTGGATGTCTTCGGGAGCGAAGACCGGCGTCCCGGGCGCGACCCTGTAAATCCTGCACTTGGATTCAAACACCAGTTCAAAGTTTTGCGGATGCAGGGCCGCCCATTTGTCCTCAACCGGAAAACCCGCGCGGTCATGGCAGATATTGACCAGCTCGTTGACGCCGATCGGGCAAATCACGACCAGTTCCGCGTTCAGGGCTTCGAGGTTCAGCCGCCAGTCGCGAAAATTTTCTTCCAGCCGGTAATACGCGGGCTCCGGAGTGTTCGGCATTGCCTCGGGAAAGCGCTCCCGGAACCATGCGGCATAGTCATGGAATTTCCAGCCCGAATGATTGTTGACGTTCGCGTAAAACACCTGCTGCGTCAGCCGCTCGCCCAGGAAGGGATAAGGCGTGTTCCGGCCGGTATAGGCAATCCTTGCGCCGCGCCAGCGGGAATCCAGGAACCGGGCTTCCTGGTTGAATTCCATCGCCTTGTCTCTCGCGCCAAAATATCCCGTGCTCCCGGAGCCGGCAAGCATGGTCTGGAAGGAAACGGCGATGAAGGCCGCGGCGGCCAGGAAAGTTTTGCCTCCGAGCGTCAATTTCCTGATCAGGAATGTGAGCGCGATTGCCGGGATCAACAGTTTCAAGACCAGGCCCGGGGTTATGGTTGAAGGATAGAGCACGGACCATGCCTTTATCCGGTCGGAGCCCGCGTAGATTCCGATTTCCACGGCGGCGAGCAGGAATGCCGCGAGCATGGCCCAGGATTGGAGGGACCTGTAGCGGGCGATTATGACGGCAATGCTGACCGCGGCCATGGCCCAGGCCGGAATCCAGAACCGGTCCATGTGGAAAGGCGCCAGATATGTGACAATCAAATGCGAGAGCCAGGGATAGACCGCAAGATATGACCAGATCGCCCCTTTCCTCCGCAGGTTGAACAGGCTGATGCTGAGCGCAACCAGCGAGCTTGCCGCCAGGAAAACCATGAGCACGGTCTGAAATTCCGGCCTCGGCCCGTCCGTGATGATGGCAAGCAGTTGTCTCGCGCTCACAATTTTGTAAATCCAGTTATTCATGATCTCCCTGGTGTAAGCGCCGGCAAACACCACGTGCGGGCCGAGTTCAACCTGGAGCGGGAATAGCGGGTTGCCGGTCATCGCCCAGTTCCTCATATACCAGTAGCCGCCCGCGAGGCAGAGAATGATCATGGCCAAAAGCCTGCGCGGCCTGGGCCAGGGCCGGAGCATGATGACCATGCCGGGGATGAGCAGCGGCAGATGGGAAAGCGCCAGGTATTTGGACCCGGCCAGGAGACCAAGCGAAATCGCGGCCAAAATCTCCGCTCCTGCTTTGCGGTTGAGGCGCGCTGAGACAAAAGTGAAGAAGGCGAGCAGTTGCGCGGTGAGGAAAAAATCCGAATGCGCGGTGGTGGCCTCGCGCATGACCAGGGGGATGGAGATGAAGAACAGCGCCGGGACCAGGGATGCGGGCTTGCCAAGCCCGAGTTCCTCGGAAATCGCGGTCAGGCACAGGACCGAAAGCGCAACCAGAAAAAATTGGGACGAGTGGCCGAACAGGTCGTGGCCGAGCGGGAACATCAGCCAGAAATTGAAGAGTATGGCGTTGGCGGCGTCGTAGGCTCTGGAGTTGTCGCCGAAGGGAGTGGGGACCAGGTCCAGCCTTCCGGCTTGGAGCCACTTTGCGGGAAAAAACAATTCGTAGGTCAAGGGATCGTGGGGAAAAAAGGGATGATAGACCGCGTCAAGGAAGATGACGAAAAAAGTCAAGACCATCAGGGTTGAGAGCATGGTGGAGCCGAAGCCGACCGGTCCGGCGCGGAGCGCTTGCTTGAGGTTTTTGCGGAACCCGGTGCCGGCCCAGGCCCATGCTCCAAGTGCGATCACCAAGGCGCTGAGCCAGAGCGGCTTCAGGATGAACGCCATGCCCAAGACCCAGACCAGCACGGTAATAAAAAACAAATAAATCTCAAGGCACGCCACCCATAAGAGCGTGCCCTTGAGGTTGAAATTGGCGGCGAGTTTGAAGGCAAAACTCAACGCCGCGAGATTGACAACCAGGAAAAGGATCAGTCCCGGTATCTCGGCCCAAGCCATTGCTAAATTATACAGGCTGTTGAAAAATCTTTAAAGCCCACGGGGTCAGGCCTGAATGGCGCTAATTTAAAGTTGAGCCTGATAGCCCGGCGGTTATGGTCATCAACCAAATAATTTGACCGGCATTCAATTCTTTCGATAGCCCGGCGGTTATGGTCATCAACCAAATAAGTTGACAGGTATTCGATTCTTTCGATAGCCCGGCGTTTATGGTCATTAACCAAATAATTTGATCGGCATTCAATTCTTTCGATAGCCCGGCGTTTATGGTCATCAACCAAATAAGTTGACCGGCATTCAATTCTTTCGATAGCCCGGCGCTTATGGTCATTAACCAAATAATTTGACCGGCATTCAATTCTTTCGATAGCCCGGCGGTTATGGTCATCAACCAAATAATTTGATCGGCATTCAATTCTTTCGATAGCCCGGCGGTTATGGTCATCAACCAAATAATTTGATCGGCA
>Ga0315274_10000120_pt1 | contig 111788 bp, 116 predicted proteins | sample YL17G02_20_MG_FD_203700 | JGI IMG/M metagenome (GOLD analysis project Ga0315274, IMG submission 203700) | Sediment microbial communities from Yellowstone Lake, YNP, Wyoming, USA - YL17G02_20 | ecosystem: Environmental > Aquatic > Freshwater > Lake > Sediment | place: USA: Wyoming | collected...
TGCTAATTGATATATTTTTGTTCCAGGGAAGGGAGTTAATAGGGTTATTTGTACAAAGTCTGGCTTGAGTTTTTTCATAAATTCAATTGTTTGCATTATATCTTCTTTTGTTTCTGTTGGTGCGCCAATCATAAAATATGCCAAGGTTTGAATTCCTGCTTCTTTTGTTATTTTAAAAGCCCTTAGAGTTTGTTCCAGAGAAATTTGTTTATTCAAAACTTTAAGAATTTTTTCAGTTCCTGCTTCAACTCCGTAATGAATTCTTTCGCAACCAGCTTTCTTAAGCAGAAAAAGCAGTTCTTCGTCAACAGTATTAACTCTTGCCCTTACATCCCAAATAAATTTTAAATTTCTTTTTATTATTTCGTTACACATATCAACAACCCTTTGTCTATCAACTGTGAATGTATCATCATAAATAAATATTTCTTTTATTCCCAACTCAAGACATTCTTCCATTTCATCAATTACGTTTTTTGCGGACCGAGCTCTGAAGATTCTGCCCATAGCTGGCCTATCGCAAAAAGCGCATTGAAATGGGCATCCGCGACTTGTAAACATTGTTGTTATCACCTTTCCTTTTGCCAGTAATGAGAAATATTTTTTATAGGGCAAAATTTTGCGAGGAGGAAATGGAAGTTCATCTAAGTTATTAAGAAAATCTGGTTTGCCCGTATTAATTATTTTTCCACTTTCTTTAAAGACCAGACCGTTAACATTTTTCAATTTTTCTGGTTGATCGATATTTTGTATAAGTTTTAAAAATATTTTTTCGCCCTCGCCCAGAACAACATAATCGATATTTTTTAGATTGGCTGTTTCTTCTGGGTAAATTTGAACATGAGGTCCGCCTATTACGATTTTTGATTTTGGGCAACGTTTTTTAGTGATTTCGACAGATTTTAAGACATCTAACAAGGTAAAGGTCATGGCCGTTATTCCCACGATATCCGGATTAAATTTTTTTATTTCTTCGTCCAATTGATGATAACTCATCTTTTCTACTTGAGCATCTATTATTTTCAATTCATAATCAGAGTATTTTTTAATATACCCGGCCAAATATAAAAGACCGAGAGGCGGGTCAAATCCTCGTTCTGATTTTATAATCTTCGGATTGCAACTTAAAATTTCATTTTCCGCTGGTGGATTAATAAGTAAAATTTTCATTTAGTTTTCAAATTTTTTGACAAATTTATCAACAATAGGAGATATCATTTTTTTAATGGGAACAGGTAGTACAAAATATAATTTTCTCAGAATTCGTTTAAGGCGGATTTTAAAACCGGACCTTTCTTCTGGCCACGGAAACTGATTGGTTGCGTAAATTTCATTAATTTCGTTCTTTCTTTCTATTTTGTTCGGCATAACTTCCGGAAAACCAAAAGCGATATAAGCTATAGGGGTATGTGGTTTTTTAATTTTTAAAATTCTGATTAAGGTTTTCTTTTTTGGCAAATGGCAAACCCAACAGCCTCCCATGCCAAGGTCGTGGATTGTCAATAACATATTTTCAATGGCAGCGGCTCCACTTTGGATGTAATCGGAATATTCAATATTGTCACTTAATGAGCGATTATAAACCGTTAAAATTCCATAAGGGGCATTTTTTATGACAAAAGAACCGCCATTTTCAAAAATTTCGTTTTTAATTTTTTCATCATCAATAAAGATGAATTTCCATCCCTGGGTGTTGCAATGACTTGGCGCGTGCCGTCCAGCGTCAATAATTTTTTCTAATGTTTCTTTATCTAGTTTCCCTTTAGATAATTTTCTAATACTTCTTCTGGTTTTTATAATTTCTTCTAATTGCATGATTGTTTATGACTTTTTATCAATAAATCAGCTAGCATTCCTATGCTGAGCATTTGAATAGAGGATAGGATAAACATAGCTATAGTGATATCTAAAACTTTTGGCCCGAAGAAATAACTCCAAAGAAAAATAATTACAGCTAAAAGAAATAATATAATACTAAAAGGCATAAACACTTTTAAAGGATTAAAATATAATATTGTTCTGATGATTAACTGGAGAAAGTTCAGAGTATCTCGGATTGGCCTGAATTTTGATCTGCCAATTCTTTTAGAATAATTAATTGGCACATATTTAATCTGATAATTGTTGGTTAAAGCAGCCAAAGTAATAGTAGTTGTAAAAGAAAATCCATCAGGCAAAAAGAGAATAAACTTCTCAATCAATGATTTTTTCATAATCCGCAAACCGGAATTAAGGTCAGGTATTTTTGTCCCAGTAAGATAATTGGCTAATTTATTTAAAATCCATTTTGCTGGTTTTCTGATTATAGGAATTTTGGCGTTTTTGCCAACCCTTGCTCCGACCACCATGTCGTAGTCATCAATATTTTTCAATAAATCAGAAATTGATTCACTTGGATAAGTGTCGTCAGCATCAATGATTAAAATTAAATCATTTTTGCTTTTTCTAAATCCGGTTTTAAGGCTCGCTCCATAACCCCTGTTATGGGGGTGATTGATAACTTGGATTCCTGAAATTTCTTTTAGGACATCTCCCGTTTTATCGGTCGAAGCATCATTAATTGCTATTATTTCGTATTCTAAATCGGGAATTTTAATTAATTCTTTTTTCAAATCTTCAATTACTTGATTGACTATTTCCCCCTCGTTATATACTGGGATTATTATTGATAATTGTTTTGTCATATTTTTTTATCTTCCTCCTCCACGGAGAACAATGTTAATTGTTTTTAAAATAATGCTTAAATCAAAAACGAAAGACCTATGCTTGATATAATAAAGGTCGTACTGCACTTTTTCAAAGTTGTCTTCGACTGATGAGCCGTAGCCGTATTTTATTTGTGCCCAGCCAGATAGTCCAGGCTTGATGAGGTATCTTTCTTGGTAAAAAGGAATATGAGTTTTGAGTTCTTGATGAAATTCCGGTCTTTCCGCCCGTGGTCCGACAAAGCTCATATCCCCTTTGATAATATCCAATAGTTGCGGCAATTCATCTAATCTTGTTTTTCTTAAAAATCCTCCGAATTTAGTTATTCGCGTATCGTTTTCCTGTGCCATTTGCGGCCCGTTTTTTTCTGCATCTTTTATCATTGAGCGGAATTTAATGATTTTAGATGGTTTGCCCCCGCGGCCAATTCTGATTTGGCTATAAAAAACTCTGCCCGGAGATTCTGCCTTGATAATAATGGCGATAATTAGCCAAAGGGGCAGAGTGATTATTAACAGGATAAAACCAAGAATAAAATCAAATAATCTTTTAAAGATTTCATAGGCTTGTTTGTTCTTTTGGGAAATATTTTCCAAAAACCAAATCTGGTCTATTGCGGTTAAAGGGACTTTTTTCGTGGTGTTTTCGTAAAAATCAGAAAGATTAACAAAATCAATCTTATATCTTATGCAGTCAAAAAGATTTTGGATAATGTCTTGTGACTTATAAACTTCCGGTGCAACTATAGCAATGGAAACTTTTTCTTGTTGTAGGGTTTCCCTTAAATTTTTAAATCCCTGCAATACTTTGATTTCCGGCAATTCGGTCCTGTCTATGTCCTCGTGATTTTTGATAATTAGTTTTAATTTGTATCCAAGTTGCGGATTTTTGATTAATTCTTTAGCTAACTCAATTGCTTGAGGATTATAGCCGATAATTGCGGTATTGATTTTCATTTTTAAGGAGCCGGCTAAAAAATTAAACAAATATCTCCAGCCGTAAAAGAGAATTATAAAGATTACGATATTTAAAAACAAGTTGGTTTTCGGCGTCAGCGAGCCGAAAACAAATTTAGGAGCAAGATAGAAAAACGCCACGGAAATCAATCCGCCGACAATTAAAGCCCTGATTAAGGCAGAAGAGAATTCAACATTATTTTTAGCAATATCCAATTCGTACAAATCATGGATATACAAAACAATCAGCCAGGCAAGATAGATTATTGAGAAGGGTATAAAATGTGCTTCAAATATGCTAAAATCAAAGCCGCGATACCTAATAGCAAGGGCAATAGCCAGCGAGACGTATAAAATAACCACATCTCCTAATAAGAGGATTATTTTCTTGGTTTTCATATTGTATTTACAATTCTATCTCAAAATAATCTTATTGACAATAGATATTAAATAAATCTATAATTAAATTAATATATGAATCTTTCAGAAAATTTTGCAAAACTGCTCCGTTGGGGAATTTTTGTTTCCCTGTTTTTGCCTTTGGTAATTTTTTCCCAGTATTTGTCGCCGTTTCATTTCGGCAAGATGGTTGTTTTTCGGTCGCTGGTAGAGATATTAGCGGTTTTTTACATTCCATTGGCTATAGCTAATAAAAATTATCGACCCAAATGGACGCTAATTCTAATTAGTGTTTCTGTTTTTACCGGCCTTTATATATTTACCGGCTTAACCGGGGTCAATTTTTATTCCAGTTTTTGGGGTTCTTTGGAACGAATGGGCGGAATTTTCAGTTTTATTCATTATTGGGTTTATTTTGTAATCTTGGTAAGCGTAATTAGAACCAGAGAAGATTGGAATAAAATTTTGAAAGTTTGTATTGGCATTGGTTTCCTTTCCATCCTTTTTGCCTATGGTCAGGCCCTTATCAGAACCAAATTTTTTGTCGGTTGGCAACACGGAGAAAGGGTTATCGGTACCATTGGCAATCCAGCGCTTTTTGCGGGATATCTTTTATTCGTTCTTTATTTATCATTTTTTTATCTTTTTAAAAAGGATATTCCGTCGTGGCAAAAAGGATTTTTTGCCACGGTAATTATTTTGGGAATTCCGATTTTAATGCTGACTGCTGTCCGTGGCGCAGTTATTTCTTTTTGGGGCTCTCTTTTGCTGCTGGGATTGTTTTTAATGTTTAAGTCAGAAAATCATAAATTGAAGAAATATTTATTGATAGCCATAATTATCTTTATGGCGCTGGTTATTTTTGTGGGACTCAGCAGAAATAAACAATGGGTTAAGAATAATGACATATTAAATAGAATATCTAATATTTCTTTATCAACAGATACCGTTCAGACCAGATTATGGTCTTGGGAAAGCGCGATAAAGGGATGGAAAGAAAGACCGATTTTGGGATGGGGGCCGGAAAACTTTACTTTTCTCCATATGAAATATTTTGACTCACGGCATTTTACTAGCCTGGGCTCGGAAACAATCTGGGATAGGGCGCATAATATAATTCTGGAAATGCTGGCAACAATGGGCATAGTTGGTTTTTTGAGTTATTTGTTTATATTTGCAGCGATTCTTTATGTGTTAGTTGTGAAATTTAAAGAAAAGAAAATTTCCAATTCTGATTTCGGGGTAATTATAGCAATGCTTATAGCTTATGTTGGGCAAAACTTATTTATTTTTGATACATTTGCCAACTATTTAATGTTTTTTCTTATTTTGGGATACATAAATCACCTAAGTGGGAAGAATGACGAGAGCCAAGCGCTTTCAAGACAAAACAATAATGTTTCGTTGCGCAGCCCATCAGTCGTGCTCACTGCTTTTTTGTTGTTGTTTGTTATAGTTCTTATGTGGCAAACAAACATTAAGCCCGCAAAAGCCAATTACGCTTGCACCCGCGGAATTTTAGCTGGCAGAGCAGGAGACACCCAAGAAGCATTCAATTATTATAAAAAAGCGCTGGATTATAACAGTCCTCAAGGTGCTTATGACATTAGACATAAATTAGCCACTTTTGCTATTCAAGTTGTTGAAAATCAACGTCAAAAAGGTAAAAACATTGATGTAAACCTACTCCATTTTGCTATTGAACAGGTGAAGAAAAACATAGAAGCATACCCCCAGGATACCACTCCTTATCTTTATATCGGCAGAATGTATATACTCTTAATTGATAGCGAACCAGAGACAGCCGGGAAATTAGCCGAAGAATATGTTGGAAAAGCGCTGAATATCAACAGGAAAAATCCAAGAATTTGGTATGAATTGGGCCAAGCTCAATTATCTTTAAAGAAATATGAAGATGCTTATAATAGTTTTAAAGAAGCCCTGAATTTAAATCCAAAAGTAACCATTTCCTATTGGTTTTTGGGAGCAGCGGCTTTTGAAACCGGACGCTATAATCCATCTCGTTATCAGGAGGCAGTGCAATACGTTGAAAAAGCAATACAGATGGGATATGATTACAAAAATTCCATCAATGATTTGATGCGATTGGTTTATATTTACGATAAAGTTGGAAATTACCACAAAGTTGTGGAGACGTATGAGCTGGCATTATTAGAACAGCCAGACAATCCCCAAATTCATGCTTCCTTAGCTGTTGCCTACAAGGCAATCGGAAATTACCAGAGAGCCAGAGAAGAAGCATTAAAGTCAGCTGAAATTGACCCAAAATTTAAAGAAGAAGCGGAAAAATTTATTAAAACATTGCCGAAATAAAAAATGAATAAAAAAACATTAATTGTTTTGGTGGCATTGTTATTGTTTTTAGCAGCTGTTGTGCTGATTTATTTTTTAATCATCAGGCCATCACCAGAGCCCGAAAAACGCAACAAAATCAGCAATGGGTTTTTGGAAAACGACAATTATATGATTAGAGTGCCGGAGGGATGGACAGAGGAAGATAATCTCGGCGCCTATAGCATGATAATTAACAGCAAAGAACAGATAATTGACCCAGATGCCCAGAAGATAAATTTTAGAAGCTATTATTCGGTGGTTTACGACGCTTTGAAAGATGAAAGTTCCGAAGATTATTTCAAAAAAGTGATTGAATCATTAAAAAGTTCATTTCCGGGAATCAATATAATCAAAGAAGAGGACAAGGATACTAATGGAAATAGAGTCCATTTTATAGAAGCAGAAATCCGGCAACAGAATATTGATTTTGCGGTTTTACTGGCAGCGAATATAAAAGAAGAAAACGTATGGATAATATCTTTCAATACTCTAAAGAGCAATTGGAACAAATATGAGAATTTATTTTATGAAATTGCTGAAAGTTTTAAAATTAAATGACAAAATAAATTGGGCGATAATTGTTCCGGCGATTGTTGCTATTATTGTGGTAGTGATTTTTATTTATGCGAACAATAATCCTCCGATAACTGAAGAATATAAGCCTCAGCCAGTTTCAGCCAAGGACAATCCAAGGCGCTCCGAAACAATCAGCTCTTTTTCTCAATACGGCTGTGCCAGTCCGGCTACCATTGAACCAGAAATAACCAAAAATCCGGATTCAGTATGGCGTATACCAACAGACGGCTCATCGAACACCATAAGCTTGGGTAAGTATAAAATCACTAATCCCCAGTACGCTGTTTTGGATATTCCCACTTTGTGGCTTTATTTTTTCAGCGATAAATTGAGCAACAGAGATGATAAGATTTATGCCTTAGAAAGTTCCTATGTTGCAAGAATGAAAATAATCGTAAATGGCTATGAGAAAGAAATTAAGCTCGGCGGTCCGGAATATATGCTGATAGAACTGCCAGATTATCCTTTTGGCGATATTTATCCTTATGACAAAAAAACAATTTTGGAATTCGAGGTTCTGATTGAATTAAAATGCAATAATTTCCAAAATGGCGTTTGTTTGGGAAACAATAAAAAACCTCTGGATTTTATAAATAACGCTGATGTCCAAGCTCAATTCAGAATTTTTGCCATTGGCTGTCAGGAATTTACCAAAGACATAATTGTTGATTCAAAAATTGTTTTAGAATAAAAACCATCCGACCCCTTGACAACCAATTTTCTATTTGCTAAGCTGTAATCAGTTGAATGGGTAATCCCGCAAGGGAGAACTCTATACTTGGGGAGAAACCTCTGGCTTTATGTCGAGGTTTCTTCTTTTTTGTTTGACACTCATTATATTTCCAAATTATACTTAGATTATAGGGTTGTGTTGCTTGAGGAGTCCGGGAACTAGTACCCATTCAACACAAAGTATTGGGGTTTTAACTTTCCCGGCTCCTTTGGCAACGCAAAATCTTTATGATTTCTTTTTCAAAGAAAAATAAACTTTTATTAACCCTGTTGGTTTCAGGCGGGATTTTTATTGTTTTTTCTTCCTGCGTTTCAGCAGACCAATTGGGCGATAAAAATATTTTCTTTTTAGATTCCTCTTTTGATTTTAATAATCGCGCAAGTATTTCAGCCACCCTAATGAAAGTTTCTACCAACGTCTATTGTTATATCGAAGACCCATACTGGCAGTCGCTTTCGAGCAATCAACAAACAGAATTTTTGGAGAATCTTGACAAGACGGCTCGGGATTTTGACGAATACGGATATCCGGCGACCCGCAACGTGTTCGGTTCAGAATGGAAGCCGGGAGTTGACAATAAAGAGAGAATAACAATTTTATTGACGAAACTTAAATCCAGTGCCGGCGGTTATTTCAATCCCAGAGACGAAGTTCCAAAATCGCAGGAGCCGACCTCAAACGAGAGAGAAATGATTTATATTAATGCCACTCAAATTGCCAATCCAATAATTGACGGTTTTATCGTTCATGAATTTCAGCATCTGATTAATTGGAATCAGAAAGAAAGATTACAAAACACAATCGAAGATGTTTGGCTGAACGAGGCAAAAAGCGAATATGCGCCTACTGCTGCTACCTATGATAGTGTTTATGTTGGCACGAATTTAGAAAGGAGAGTGAATGATTTTTTGGCTAATTCCAATAATTCTTTGACCGAATGGACCGGGGACAGATATGACTATCCTCCAGTTAATTTATTCGGCCATTATCTGGCAGAGCAATTTGGCGAAGATATTTTTAGCCGCATGAATCAAAACAATAAGGTCGGAATTTATGAAATCGAGCAGGCCCTAAGGGATAAGGGATATAATCTGACATTTCCGCAAGTTTTTAACAATTGGACAATTGCCAGCTATTTGAACGACGCATCATTAAAAGACGGACGCTACGGATACAAAAATCCCTATCTTAAAGGCAGCGTCCACGCCACACCCATAACCTACAGCATTGTTTCGACAAGCATCATTAATATTGCCCAGAACATTAAGGATTGGAGTCCCTATTGGTATAAATTTGTTAATCGTCAGGATGCAAATGCCGAAGCCAAAGATTTTGAAATAGAATTTGAAGGAAGTTCTAATAATGGAAATTTCACCGTGATTTACGTTATCGATTATATTTCCAAGCCCACGGTTATCGGCTATTTGAAATTATCCGGCCAATACGGATTGCTGAAAATACCTGATTTTAAAACAGATGTTGATTCAGCGGTGATTATTGTTTCCAACCAGTTTAAAAAAGGCGATTTTACCAACAATGAGCCAGCTGTGCCATTCATTCTTTCAGCTGCAACCACTCTTTTTACTGAACCAGTCAGTCCTCCGGAATCAGAGGATTTTGCTGGTATGGCAAAACCGTCTGATTACGGCCTTAAAGAAGGGGATTTAATCCGTGCGCAGGGAGATTTTGATGTCTTTATCATTAATCAAGTCGGCTACAAGCGATTATTCCTCAACCCAACTATTTTCAACATGTATGGACATCTTACGGGCGGATGGAAAGCAGTAAAAACAGTGACGCCGGAAGTGCGCGACGCCTTTATTACTTCTAAATTATTTCGTTACGTGGACTCGCCGAAAGTTTATGAATTAGAGGTGACTGGCGAAGATACTGGTAAATTGTATTGGTTAAATATAACTGGTGAACAATTTTTGTCCCAAGGCGGCAAAGCAGAAGCAATTTTCACCATCAACAAATCCGAACTGGATTGGTATCCCAAAGGCGCGGATAAAACTTCTTTATAATATGTTTGAAAAATTATTCGGGGATCCGAATAAAAGGTATTTGAATAAAATCCAGCCGATTGTTGAAAAAATAAATCAGCTCGAACCGGAGTTCGAGCGTTTTTCTATTGAGGAAATAAAAAATAAAACCAAAGAATTTAAGAGTCGGTTGGAAAATGATGAATCATTGGATGATATTTTGCCCGAGGCATTTGCCTTAGTCAGGGAAGCAGCAAAAAGAACTCTTAATCAGCGGCATTTTGATGTGCAATTAATCGGCGGGATTGTTTTACATCAGGGGAAAATCGCGGAAATGAAAACAGGAGAAGGAAAAACTTTGGCTGCCACTTTGCCTTTGTATTTAAACGCTTTGACAGACGAGGGAGCGCATCTGGTTACTGTTAATGATTATTTGGCAAGAAGAGATGCTGTTTGGATGGGACAAATCTACTATTTTCTCGGATTGAGCGTAGCATGTATCAATCATGAAACGTCGTATATTTATGATCCGGAATATAAATCCGAACTTGACCAAGAACGGGATGAGCTGGGAGGGTTTAAAATAGTGCAAGAATTTTTAAAACCCTGTACCAGAAAAGAAGCGTATAATTGCGATATTTTGTATGGCACGAATAATGAATTCGGATTTGATTATTTGCGCGACAACATGGCTTATGAAAAAGACAATATGGTTCAGCGGGAATTTAATTATGCCATAGTTGACGAAGTAGATAGCATTTTAATTGATGAAGCAAGAACTCCGTTGATTATTTCCGCACCAGACGAAGAATCAGCTGATTTATACAAAAAATTCGCGAAAATCGTTCCTCAATTCAAAAAAGACATTGATTACAAAATTGACGAGAAAACCAGATCAGTAACGCTAACCAATGATGGAATGGATAAAGTGGAAAAATCTTTGGGACAGGGAAATATTTACGAAGAAAAAGGAATCCAGTTGGTCCATCATTTGGAACAGGCCTTGCGCGCAGAGGTTTTATTCAAAAAAGACAGAGATTATGTAGTGAAAAACGGGGAAGTGATTATTGTTGATGATTTTACAGGCAGGTTGATGCCCGGCAGAAGATATTCTGGCGGACTACATCAGGCATTGGAAGCCAAAGAAGGAGTAATCGTGCAAAAAGAATCCAAAACATTGGCAACGATTACTTTCCAGAATTTTTTCAGAATGTATAAAAAACTTGCAGGAATGACCGGCACTGCCTTGACCAGCGCCGAGGAATTTTACAAGGTTTATGGCTTGGAAGTGATTGCGGTGTCAACAAACAAGCCGATGATCAGAACTGATATTTCGGACAGAATTTATAAAACCGAAAACGGAAAATTTAAAGCATTGATTGAAGAAATAAAAATCAGGCACGCAAAAGGCCAGCCAATTTTAATTGGCACGATTTCTATTGAAAAAAACGAGCATTTGGGAATGCTCTTAAAACGCGAAGGAATTCAATGCGAAATTTTGAATGCCAAACAGCACGAGAGAGAAGGCGCGATAATTGCTCAGGCAGGAAGATTGGGAGCAGTGACCGTGGCAACAAATATGGCGGGCAGGGGAGTTGATATTGTCTTGGGGGGTAACCCCCAAGACCCTGAGCAAAGTCGAAGGGTTTGCGAAGCCGGTGGTCTTCATATTATCGGCACAGAACGGCACGAAGCAAGAAGAATTGATAATCAATTACGCGGAAGGTCGGGCAGGCAGGGAGATTCGGGCTCAAGCCAGTTTTTTGTTTCTTTGGAAGATGAATTACTGACCAGATTTGGTGGAGACAGGATTAAAAATTTAATGGATATGTTGAAAGTTCCCGAAGACCAGCCAATTGAAAATAGAATGATTTCCAATTCCATTGAAAAAGCACAGGCAAGGATTGAAGGATATAATTTTGATATCAGGCATCATGTTTTGGAATACGACCAGGTAATGAATAAACAAAGAGAAGCGATTTACAAAATGCGCAGAGAGATTTTGTTTGGAAAAGACGAGGAAATTTCTGAAAAAGTAAAAGATTTATTAAACGAAGAAGAAATAAAACAATATGCTGAAAAATTCAAAAACATTTCTGATAATGAGAAAACAAATCTGGAAAGATTCGTGATGTTGCGTTCAATTGATATGCTTTGGATGGAGCATCTGGAAACAATGGAATGCTTGCGCGAAAGCGTGAGTTTGCGCGCCTATGGCCAGCGCGACCCGTTGGTTGAATACAAAAACGAAGGAAGAAGATTATTCGGTCATATGTTGGACGAAATAAATAATGTGATAGTTGAAATGTTGCTGAAAGTGGAATTAAAAGGGCAAAACATCCGTCCGCAGCGTCAGCAATCTGATGTGCATGGCGGCCAGGCGAAACACATAGGTCGTAATGACCCCTGTCCGTGCGGCAGCGGGAAAAAATATAAAAAGTGTCATGGAAAATAGGAATACGGAATACTTAAAAGGACAACAAGAAAAAGAGGCAATTCAATGGATGAAGAAAGCGGCTGAAGTTGCTGAAAAAGCTTTGTGTCTTCGAGCAAAATGCGGAGTGGTGATTGTAAAAGATAGAGAAATAATTGGAAAAGGATACAATGCACCTCCGCTCGACGATTTAAAGAACAGAACATGCTTGAATGAATACCAGCTTCCGCAAAAATTTAAGTATGATAGAACATGTTGTATGCATGCAGAATGGAGAGCAATAATAGATGCTTTGAAAAACAATCCAGAAAAAATAAAAGGTTCAACACTCTACTTTACGAGGATCAACGAAGACATAAAGCATTGGGGAAAACCTTTTTGTACAGTGTGTAGCCGTTTGATTTTAGACATTGGTATTAAGGAAGTTGTTTTACCGCAAGAAAAAGGGTTGTGTTTATATAAAACGGAGGAATATAACAAGGTATCTTATGAATATATTCCTGCGGACTAAGAAATAAAATCAAAAATGTTGTGGGAAATAAAAATATGAAAACAAAATTTGTTGATGTGAAAAAATATGGATTTGTAGCGGAGCCGAGGTATTATTTTTATGGGTGGGCAAAATCGCCAAAGATCCTGGCGAGGAAATCGCTTGGAAAAGCGTTAATAAAAGCCAAGAAATTTTTGCCCAAAGCATGGAATTTTAAAATCTGGGATTGCCAGCGGCCGCGGCAAGTCAATGAATTAATGATTAAAAATTTTTGGAAAAGAATTAAATATGCGCATCCCAAATTATCAAGCAAAGAAATTAAAAAACTAGTCGTACGATTTGGGGGGTCGGTCCCGTCGCCCAAAATAGAAACAGAAATCTGGATTCATCGCAATGGCGGAGCAGTGGATTTAACAATTATTAACAAACAAGGCGAGGAATTATATATGGGAACCGACTTTGATAATTTGACAAAAAAAGCCGCAATAGATTATTTTGAGAAAAAGAAAAATTTGAGCATTTTAGAACGCGAAGCAAGAAAAAACCGCCGTATTCTTGTCCGAGCAATGAAAAAAGCAGGATTTGGGGGATATAAATACGAATGGTGGCACTGGTGGTTTGATAAATAGGGTTTACAAAAAAATTATTTTATTCTATATTAAATTCTTATGAGTTTTTTACAAAAACAGGAAAAATTTGAGCAAAGCAGTTATACCAAAAAGCAGAGAAACAAAACCAGATTGATTGTGCTGGCGATTTTTATTTTTTTGATTTTGGCCGGGAGCTTGGATTATCCGATTTTATGGGATAAAGCAGCAAATTGGCTCAACTCCAAGGCACATTTGAATGTTCCTCTTTTTCATAAATCGCCGTTTAAATTAGGCCTGGATTTGCAAGGCGGAACGCACTTAATTTATGAAGCAGACCTTTCCAAAATTGATTCCAGCGAGAGAAACACTTCCTTAGAGGCAATTCGTGATGTGATTGAAAGAAGGGTGAATATGTACGGCGTTTCTGAACCAGTTGTTCAAATAAGCAAGTCCGGCGAGTCGCATCGTCTAATTGTTGATTTGCCCGGAGTGAGAGATATTCGCGAAGCAATTAAAATGATTGGCGAAACTCCTTATCTGGAATTTAAAGAAGAAAAAACCCAGGAAGAAATTGACGCGATGCTGGAAAAAAACAAGCCGGAGGAGCTTACAGTCCATTCCTATTTTAAGGACACCCCACTTACCGGTCGTTATTTGAAAAGAGCCGATTTAGCTTTTGACCAGACCACAAACAAGCCGCATATTGCTTTGGAATTTAATGACGAGGGCGCGAAAATTTTTGCCGAAATCACCAAAAGAAATGTCGGTAAAAAATTGGCCATTTATTTGGACGGAAAAGCGATTATAGACACTAACGGCGATGGAAAAATTGATGATAACGATTTATATGCGCCCACTGTGCAGGAGGAAATTCCCAGCGGCAAAGCCCAGATTACCGGCGAGCAGTCGGTGGATTATATGAAAGCAATAGTAAAACGTTTGAATTCCGGAGCCTTACCAGTGCCGATTACTTTAATCAGTCAACAGAATGTTGAAGCATCGTTGGGTCGGGCATCATTGGTTCAAAGCCTGAAAGCAGGAATAATCGGATTTATGGCAATTCTTTTGTTTATGATTATATTTTACCGCTTAAGCGGGTTTTTTGCCTCAATATCATTGGTGATTTATATTGTGTTTTTGCTCGCTGTTTTTAAATTGATTCCGGTTACCCTGACCTTGGCTGGTATCGCCGGATTTTTGCTTTCCACGGGCATGGCTGTTGACGCGAATATTTTGATTTTTTCCCGGACAAAAGAAGAAATGAAAGAGGGGAGAGATTTTTCAAGCGCCCTGGAAAACGGCGCAAAAAGAGCCTGGCCCTCAATCAGAGACGGAAATTTTACCACAATTTTAGTTGGCGTAGTTTTATTTATTTTTGGAACAGGATTCATTAAAGGTTTTGCCCTGACGCTTATCCTGGGTAATTTGGTGAGTATGTTTTCCGCAATTGTAATTACCGGTTATTTAATCAGGTTTTTTCTGGGCTCTAAAACAAAAGAAGCAAAAAAGATTTGGCTATGAATATAAAATTTTTAAAATACCATAAAGCAAATTATGCGTTTTTCATTATTTTGACATTGGCAACCATTGTCTGCATTGTTATGTTTGGGCTGAACCTGGGAATCGATTTTCTTGGCGGAACATTATGGGAAGTAAGTTTTTCCGCCCAAGGCGGACGGCCATCCAATGTCGTGATTCAGGAAAAATTAAATGCTTTTAATCTGGGAGAAAATATTATCCAGCCAACAGGAGAAAATAATGTAATTTTAAGATTTAAGAACATTGATGAGGAAACCCATCAAAAAATGCTTGCTGAATTGAACAAAATTTCTAAAGTGGAAGAGAGAAGATTTGAAAGCGTTGGCCCGACAATCGGCAAGGAATTAAGAGAAAAGACGATTACCTTGATAATTGTTTCTTTGACTGCATTATTGATTTATATCGCAATTTCTTTCAGGAAATTGAAGTGGCCCATATCCGGCTGGCAATACGGCTTAGTTTCAATCATCACTCTGGCTTTGGACATTCTATTTACATTATTGATTTTAATTCTGCTGGGCAGGTTTTATAATGTTCAGTTTAATGTGGCGATTGTTGCCGCGCTTTTGACCATTATGGGCTATACAATTAATGATAAGGTGATTGTTTTTGACCGGGTAAGGGAAAATGTTTTGAGAACCAAGTCAGACAATTTTGCCGAAACAGTTGACCAGAGTTTAAATCAGATTTTGGGCAGGTCATTAAGCACCGGCACCTGCACGCTTTTGGTTCTTTTTGCGCTGTTCTTTTTCGGCGGAGAAACCTTGAAATATTTTTCTTTAACTCTGATTATCGGCATTATTGTCGGCACCTACACTTCCTTATTTGTCGCCAGTTCTTTGCTTGTTAGTTGGGGACTAAGAAAAAGGGGTTGACTTCGTCGGGGCGGGATTGACAGGCGATTTTTAATATAGTATATTAATAATCTAATCAATTAATAGATTAAACATATGGCAAAAAAATTAAATAAAACAATTTCTAAAGACACAATAAAGAAAATAGAGAAAGCTCTGTTGTATTTAACCAATCCGAGAATAAGGGAGATTATTGAAAGAAGGTTTGGTTTAAAAAATGGAAAGGCTGAAACCCTGGAGGCGATTGGTCAGGATTATGGTATTACCCGAGAAAGAGTCAGGCAAATAGAGGAAAATGGTATAAGGGTTTTAAAATCAGAAAAAGTTTTGCCTTCATTTGAAGCAGTTTTTGGTTATCTGGACGGATTATTCGCCGAACACGGCAATATTATGGGCGAGGATTATTTGTACAGCGCGGCCACGGGTACCAGCGAAGATACGCCGATAAAAGGCAGAATTTATTTAGCTCTAACCCTGGGCGAGCCGTATAAGAGAATAGCAAAAGACGATATATTTCATCCGCATTGGATTGCCAACGAATCAGCCAAAGAAAAGGCAATAAGAATCGTTAATTCTTTAATTGAATATTTTAAAAAGCAAAATAAGGTTTTTCCCGAGCAAGAGGTTTTGGATTTGCTTTCCAAAAAACATTCCGATGTTCCTCCAAAAATGTTCTATGTTATATTGGATATTGCCAAAGACATTGAAAAGAATATTTTTGGCGAAATGGGACTGGCTTATTGGCCAGAGGTTGTTCCGCAGGGAGTCAAAGACAGGGCTTATTTGATTTTAAAGAGACAAGGCGAGCCAAAGCATTTTACTGCGATTGCAGATTTAATCAGCAAAACTTTTATTGACAAGCCGGCTTATATCCAAACAGTGCACAATGAATTAATCAAGGACCCGCGATTTGTTTTGGTTGGCAGGGGATTATACGCTTTAAACGACTGGGGTTATGAGCCGGGAACAGTTGAGGATGTTATTCATAAAATTTTATCTAAAAGCAAAAAACCAATGACAAAACAGGAAATTATTGATGCGGTTTTGTCAAAAAGACAGGTTAGGCCAAATACTATTATTCTGAACCTTCATCGTTCTCCGAAAATAAAGAGAGTGGCTGAAGGCAAATACGTTTTAATTTAATCACATTAAAAAATGAACGAAATCTTAGGAGTTTATAAGTTCATATTTATGGGCTATTGGTGGATTATCGCACCTGTGGCTCTTTTTTTGTTTTTGAGGTATTTCTGGATAAATTATCTTATCAGTAAATATCTGAACAATTTAAAATGGATTCTTCTGGAAGTAAGGTTTCCCCGCGATGTAGTGAAAACCCCAAAAGCAATGGAGCAGTTCTTTGCCGGTCTTCACGCCGCGGAAAAGAAAAGAAAGTTTAAAGAAAAATATATAACAGGAGAACTCCAGCCGTGGTTCAGCATTGAAATGATTGGCCACGGAGGAACAATCAGGTTTTTTGTCAGAGGTCAGGAAAAATACAGGAATCTAATTGAATCTCATTTATATGCCCAATATCCGCAAGCGGAAATCGTGGAAGCAGAAGATTATACTTCAAACATTCCTGTAGGAACGCCGACCAAAGATTTTGATGCTTGGGGCACGGAGTTGATTCTTGCCAAACCCGATGCCTATCCCATTCGTACATATCCAGTATTCTTTGAGGAAAAAGAAGTTGAAGAAAGGATTGACCCTTTGGCCGGGCTTTTTGAATTTTTAAGCAGTTTGGACCCTAGAGAAAGCATCGCCATTCATATTTTGATTAGTCCGATTAGTCCGGTTACTGATGAGCAATGGATAAAAGATGGAGAAAAATTAGTGGGGAAAATAATTGGCAGAGAAGTCAAAGAAACGAAAAAAGGATTAATGATAGTGGAAGAAGGGAAAAGTTGGGTAAACGCTTTTATACAAGGAGTAGAAAGATTCTTTAGCCTTGGCGGAAACGGAGAGACCAAAGAAGAAAAACTTGAAAAAGTTATTCCCTTTTTGACTCCTGGCCAGAAAGAAGTTGTTTTGGCGGTAGAAAGAAATATCGGCAAAATAGGGTTTAAGACCATGATTAGATTTATGTATTGGGCGCCCAAAGAAATTTTCAACATAGACAAACCAACGGTCGCGGCTGGATTTTTCCGACAATTCAACACCCAGAATTTGAACGGATTTAAAACCAACAAAAAATCCACGCCAGGCAGAGGCAAGATATTTAAGAAAAAAAGAGAGCCGGGCCAGAAAAGGTTTTTTATCGGTATTTTCAAAAAGAGATTTTTTCCGTTTCATCGACTTAAAACCAGGGGTTTTGTTTTCAATATCGAGGAATTAGCAACAATTTTCCATTTACCCGGAAAATTTGTTGAGGCCGAGAGATTATCCAAGATTGAAGCTAAAAAAGGCGGACCGCCCAGCGAGCTTCCAACAATATGAACGAGAACGAAATCACAATTTTAGGCGAAACCAACTTCCGCAATAAGCGGACAAAATTTGGAATAAAAGCTAAGGATAGGCGTCAGCATGTATATGTAGTTGGAAAAACCGGCACCGGCAAATCAGAACTTCTGAAAAATATGGCAATTCAAGATATTAACAACGGGAATGGCGTAGCGGTTGTTGATCCGCACGGGGACTTTGCCGAAAGAATGTTGGATTTTGTTCCTTCAAACAGAGTTAATGATGTAATTTATTTTAATCCCGCTGATTTGGATTACCCGATTACTTTTAATATTATGGAGAGAGTTGAGCCGGAATACCGCCATTTGGTGGTGTCGGGATTAATGGGCGTGTTCAAAAAAATCTGGCCCGATGTTTGGAGCGCAAGAATGGAATACATTTTAAGAAATTCAATTCTGGCTTTGTTGGAATATCCCGGTTCCACCCTTTTGGGCATTAATCGTCTTCTCGCCGACAAGGACTATCGTCAAAAAGTGCTGGAAAAGGTTGTTGACCCAAGCGTTAAGGCATTTTGGAATAATGAATTCGCCAAATATCCGGATCGGTTCAGGGAAGAAGCGGTTGCGCCGATTCAGAACAAGGTTGGTCAGTTTATTTCCACGCCCATAATCAGGAATATTATTGGTCAGGTTAAATCATCGATTGATATGCGGGAAATAATGGACCAAGGCAAGATTTTAATCGTTAATCTTTCCAAAGGAAAAACCGGCGAAGATGCCAGTCAGTTATTGGGCGCATTGGTAATCACCAAATTACAGTTGGCAGCAATGGGAAGAGTGGATGTGCCGGAAAGTGAAAGAAAAGATTTTTATCTTTATGTTGATGAATTTCAAACTTTTGCCACAGATGCATTTGCCAATATTCTTTCCGAGGCGAGAAAATACCACCTTTGTTTAACCTTGGCTCATCAGTATGTTGCCCAGTTGGATACTATGGGCGAAAAAGGCAAGAATACCAAAGTAAGGGATGCGATTTTCGGCAATGTCGGAACTTTAATTACTTTTCGAATCGGGGCGGATGATGCCGAGTTTTTGGAAAGAGAATTTTTGCCAATATTCATTGCCGATGATTTGGTTAATTTAACGAAGTACACCATTTATTTGAAGTTAATGATTGATGGCGTGGCTTCAAGAGCTTTTAGCGCTGAAACCTTGCCGCCGTTTCCCGAGCCGGAAAAATCTTTCCGGGATACAATTATCAAGATTTCCCAGGAGAGATACGCAATTTCCAAAAAAACAGTGGAGGAAAAAATTGCCAAGTGGAGCGAGGCGGTGGAACTGGAAGATGAAAAGAGAAAATTTGACGCGATTTGTTCCGATTGCGGGAAGAAAACAAAAGTCGCTTTTCAGCCGGACGGAGTCAGGCCGGTTTATTGTACTTCTTGTTTGCAAAAAGTCCGAGAGAGTAAAATCGAGAACGTAGAATTAAAATCGAAAGTCAGTCAAAAACAAAAAGCGAATATTGATTTAGCAGGTGTTCGCGAAGCAATCAAAAAAGCAGTAGAAGAGAAAAAAGAATAATATGGACAATTTGAATGAAATCCGAAAAATTAGGATACAAAAATTGGAAAATTTGAAAAAAGCCGGGATAAATCCTTATCCAGCAAAGGTTTTGCGTACACACACAAACGCAGAGGCATTAGACGGGTTTAAAAAACTCGCGAATAAGAACATAATCCTGGTTGGTCGGGTTCGTTCAATTCGCGAGCATGGCGGTTCCACTTTTTGCGATATTGAAGATGGCTCGGCACAAATCCAGATTTATTTGAAAAAAGACATTGTTAAAGAAAAAGAATATAAATTATTCATTGAAAATATTGATATTGGCGATTTTGTGGAAGTTACAGGGAAATTATTTTCAACCAAAAAAGGCGAAAAAACGCTTAATGTCTCAAAATGGCGGATTATTTCCAAATCCTTATTGCCCTTGCCGAGCGAGTGGTATGGGTTGGAAGATGTTGAGGAAAGATTCAGAAAAAGATATCTGGATTTGATTTTAAACAAAGAAACAAAGGAAAAATTCATAAAACGCTCGGAAATTATTACCAAAACCAGAAAATTTCTGGATGCAAACGGATTTTTGGAAGTGGAAACACCGATGCTGCAAACAATGGCCGGTGGCACGATTGCCCGTCCATTCGAAACCCATCTTAATGCTTTGGATATGGATTTATATTTGAGGATTGCCCCGGAACTTTATTTAAAAAGATTGCTTGTTGGAGGGCTTGAAAGAGTTTATGAACTGGGTAGAAATTTCAGGAACGAAGGCATGGACAGGGAGCATAATCCCGAGTTTACAATGCTGGAATTTTACGCTGCTTATTGGGATTACAATCAAATGATGGATTTTACAGAAAAATTATTGAAAACATTGGACAATAAAATTTTCAAAGCTAAATTCAAAAAAGTTGAATATAGCAAAATCGTCAAAGGCGATGACAAAGAAGCGTTTGCGAAAATTAAAGCGCCGACATTTGTTATTCATCATCCAATAGAAATTTCGCCGTTAGCGAAAAAACTGGACGGAAAAAACCCCGCTGAGCAAGGTAAAGTAGCCAGATTTCAATTAATTGTTAATGGTCTAGAAATTGCCAATGGCTGGTCTGAAATCAATAGTCCGCTTGACCAAGCAGAAAGATTTAAGGCCCAGGAAGAAAAAAGAAAAAAAGGAAGCGACGAAGCGCACCAATTTGATAAAGATTATATTGAAGCATTGGAATATGGCATGCCCCCAGCAGCAGGAATTGGTATTGGTATTGATCGTTTAGTCGTTTTATTAACCAATTCAAAAACATTGCGGGAAATAATTTTATTTCCCACAATGAGACCAAAAAATGAATAGAGAAGATGCATTAAAATTAGTTCAAGAGAAAATTCAGAATCAGAATTTGGTTAAACATTGCTTGGCTACGGAAGCGTGCATGAGAGAATTGGCAAAGCATTTCAAGGAACCCGAAGAGCAATGGGCACTAACTGGGTTGTTGCACGATATTGATTATGAAGAAACAAAGAATGATCCGGATAAACATTCTGTTATTGGTGCGGAAATGCTGGAGAAATTGGGAGTGGATAAAGAAATTTGCGAAGCAGTAAAAACCCACAACGAAGCCCACGGCATTGCGCCGGAAACAAAAATGGCAAAAGCGATTTTTTGCGTTGATCCTTTGACTGGTTTAATTGTGGCATCAACATTGGTTTTACCAAGCAAAAAGATTGTTGATCTAACCACGGAAAATGTCTTAAATCGTTTTAAAGAAAAGGGATTTGCCCGCGGCGCGAATCGGGAAATAATTTCCAAGTGTCAAGATTTATTAAATTTAAGTTTAGAGGAATTTGTAAAAATAGGATTAAGCGCAATGCAAAAAATAAATAACGAATTGGGATTATGATAGACATTAAATTATTACGGGAAAATCCGGAAAAATTTAAGCAAGCTGCAAAAAACAAAAATATCAACATAGATATTGATATATTATTAGAATTGGACGAAAAAAGAAGAAAATTAATTGTAGAAATTGAAAATTTAAGAGCAAAAAGAAACGAACTTACATCGACCAATCAAGGGACAAAACCAAGTCAGGAAATAATTGATGAAAGCAAAAGGATTAAGGAAAAAATAGCACAACTAGAGAAAGAGATGATTTCGGTCGAAGAAGATTACAATGATTTAATGATACAAGTTCCAACCATTCCTTCTCCAGACACGCCAATCGGAAAAGACGAAACAGAAAATATTGTTGTTAAACAATACGGCAAATTGAAAAAATTTAGTTTTGAACCCAAAACACATGTTGAATTAGCCAAATCATTAGATCTTATTGATTTTGAAAGAGGGGTTAAGGTAGGCGGCTACAGAGGATATTTTTTGAAAAATGAGGCGTCTTTAATTGTTTTAGCAATGATGATGTATGCAATGAATAAAATGACTAAAAGGGGATATTTGCCGATGATCCCGCCAACAATTATAAAAGAGTTCGGACTTTTTGGTAGCGGATATTTTAAGGGAAAAGAATATAATAGTGAAGTTGATGAGATTTATCAAATTGCTACTTCGGACCAAGAGGCAGATGGAACATTAAGCAAAGAAAAGAAATTTTTAATTGGAACGGCCGAACCATCTCTTTTAGCGTATTTTTCTAACGAAACTTTGAAAGAAGAAGATTTACCAATAAGAATTTGTGGATTCAGTCCTTGCTACAGAAGCGAAATAGGCGGTTATGGCAAGGATACCAAGGGGCTTTATCGGGTTCATGAATTCTTTAAAGTTGAGCAAGTTATTATAAGCAAGGCAGATATAGAAGAGTCAGATAAGCTTCAGCAAGAAATGGTTGAGATCTCCCGTTCAATTCATGATGATTTAGGATTTACATACAGGCAGATTCAAATGTGTACTGGCGATTTATCGACTGGAAAATATAAACAATTTGATTTAGAAACTTGGCTTCCGGGGTCTAAACGATGGGCTGAAACAGGCTCGGCAAGTAATTTTTTGGACTGGCAGGCAAGACGGCTGAATATTAGATATATCACCAAAAATGGCGAGAAAAAATTTGTTTATTTATTAAACAATACCGCCTTACCATCCCCGCGACCACTCATTGCCATTATTGAAAATTACCAGCAAAAAGACGGGTCAATCGAAGTGCCGAAGGTTTTGAGAAAATATGTCGGATTCAAAAAAATAAAGTAATATGGTCTATCATTATCGCCACAGAAAGAAAAGGAAGACAAATAAAAGAGTGATAATTGCAATTATCCCTCTTTTTGTGTTGGCGGGGTTGGTTTATCTGTTATTTTGCTCGCCGGTTTTTGATATCAAAAAAACAGAAATTTCGGGCAATAAAGAAATAAAATCAGAAGAAATTCAGAATATTTTAAGCTGCGCGAATATATTTTTGCTTAGCAGCAAGAAGATTAAAAATGAATTATTGGCAAGAATTCCCAAAATCGCAGAATTGGAGATTGAAAAGAACATATTTAAAAGAGAATTAAAAATCAAATTATCAGAAAGAGAAGAAATAGGAATTGCGTGTAAAGACGATAAGTGTTTTTATATTGATAAAAGCGGGGTGATATTTGAGAACGCGCCGCAGACCAGCGGGAGCTTGATTACATTAATAAATGATTTTTCCGGACGAAACATTAAATTGGGAGACAAAATTTTTGATGAGAAATTTATTGGTTTAATTTTTGAAATTAAAGAAGAAATGCTTGTGGGAATGAATTTAAAGATTAAAAGCTTTGATTCAATGAATTTTCCAATTCAAAACGTAAAAGCAATGACCAGCGAGGGTTGGTATGCATTTTTCAATTTCAACAATAACATAAAAAGCCAGGTTTCAGCATTGAAAGTGGCTTTAAAAGAAAAAATTCAGATACGCGCAGGGTTGGAGTATGTGGATTTAAGGATTGAAAATAGGGTTTACTACAAATAATTACGGAATGAAATAAACGAATATGGAGTTGCCGATTACTGCGACTGGCTTGTATTGATTGAGCCAGAAATATTGGTCGGTTCTTTTTTTAAAGCCCTTGGTGGGGATAGCGCGGTTTTGTTGAAGAAATGTTGCGGAAACAGCTAACCAGCTGTTTTTTGCTTTTGCTGGGTCATAATCCGCGTGCCATTCCTCGGCTTTGTTTCCTAAATAATAGCTCGCAGTCGCTCCGCCAAAATAATCTATTTTTATTTTTTTGATTCCCTGTTCGTCAACCCATTTTGCAAGTCGTTTTAAGTCTTGCCCCCAGTCGAGATTTGAATCAGTAACATAAATATAGCCGTTTTTGGCTTTGCCAACGAGTTCATTGAAATAACTAAGATAGTAGGGGAAGATGGATAGAGAAGATACAGCGTACCAAACTAAACAAGCAGCAAGTAATAAATAACAGGTAACACGAATTTTCTTATTGTGGATTTTTTCGAATAATCTCTTCATTTGACCGGAGATGAGAATATATATAAATGGGAAAGTTGGTAAGATATGGCGGATGCCGATGTTTAGGTTGCTGGTAATGCTTGCGCCCCAATAAATTGCCAGAAAAATCAGCATCGCAATTTCCGTAAAATTATTTTTCAAAAAATGCGATAATGAATTAAATATTTTTTTCCACACAAGTACTGTTCCTCCAGCAGCCAATAATAAAAGCGAAATAATCGTCAAAATATGCAATGCCAAAGGTTCTTTAATCGCATAGACAGTCGGGAAGTAATTATACCAGCCCCTGTTATTTACTTCGCCCAAAAAATAGGTTGTGTTTCCGCCGGTTGCCCGCTGGAAAACCATGCATAATCCGAATAAATATTGGGCATATGGCCTAAGAATCGGCTGTTGCGACATCCAGATTACCAATTTTCCCGCTGGCTTGAATGGAAACTGGGAAGCGATAAAAGTAGTATCGGAAACTTGTTTTTCAGGCGGATAATTCGTCGTATGGAACGAATAAACCGGATATACCAGAACATAGCCAATAACCATTATTGCAGCAAATTTTATAATATAAGTGAGAAATGTTTTCCAGAACTTTTTGTTTTCCCGCCACTGGATATAAATCCAAATCAGGGTAATTATGCCGAAAAACGGGACAAGCAGGAAAAGAGAGAATTTTATCATCTGGGCAATGCCGAAAGAAATCCCAGCCCAAAATAAATTTTTCCCGCGAGGATTTTTCAGGAATTTTATGAAAAAATACGAGGCAAAGAAAAACGCGAAAGCCGCGCCCACATCAGTAGTCACGTATCTGCCGTGAGCCAAAAATGTGGGCGAAAAAGAAAAAAGGAAAACCGCCAATAACGCCGGCAGTTTTCCGTATAATTTCTTTGTCCATTTATAAATGAAAAATCCCAATAAAATCAAAAGCAGAAGCATGGGAATTCTTGCCCAGAAAATAATTTTATCGGCGTCATTATTGGAATTATAAAGAAAATTAAATCCAAAATTCCACTGGCTGTTAATTTCGCTTGTCCAGGATTTTAATTGGGAAGGAAAATTTATTCCTTTTATAAATAAAAGAGGAATCGCGGATAAATCTTTCAAGAGCGGGGGGTGTTCCGGGTTTAAACGCATATCTTTTTGCGTTAAATAAGAATATCCAGCCGGGATATGCGCAACCTCGTCCATAATCGCGGATTCCTGTTTTTGGCTGATTGTTGCCAAAACAAGCATCAATAAAACCATTAATATAGAAAATAGTGGCGCGAGTTTTTTCATATTTGTTTTAATTGTATCATATTTATGATATAATGAAAATCATATGACCGAAGAAATACTTAAAAATTTTGAGGCAAAAAGGGCGGAAGTTTTGAAATCCAAAGAAGGAATTTTAAGTCCGGAGCAGGAAAAAGATATTTTGAGAGAAACAGTATCGGAAAGAATCAAAACCAGTCAGCCGCTTCCTCCAATCCAACAGCAGGCAATTCAACAAAAAGCGCAAGACATAAAAGCCGAGCCGAAAGAAAGGCAAATTGAGCTGTTAATCCAGCTGGCTTTCGGAAAAAGCGTAATTGAGGCAGTAGAAGTTGCCAAAAAATTGGACAATCCTTATTTATTGGACGAATTCCACGATGCTTTGGTTGACGAGCTTTATAATAAACTGATAGAACAAGGAAAATTAGCGCAAATATAATATAAAATGACTATAATGCAATTTGTTTATGTTGTGGGCGGGTTAATCGTCCTTTTAATCGGAGGATTGATATTGATTTTAATTTTTGAAAGAAAAAAAGGCAGGGGATTGATTACGCGGGCTTTGAATATGAGTTTGTTTTTGGTGAAAATTCCGCGAGAAATCAAGGAAGACCTGCCTGGCGAGGAAAGAAAAAACAGAATTGCGGTAATGGAACAGTTTTTAAGCAGTTTGGCGTCTTTAAAAGAAAAAGGATTCAAAATCCAGTTCGCTTATGGTCAGCCGTACATTGTTTTGGAAATGGCAGTCCAGGCTGTTGGTTCGGAAATTTCTTTTTATGCGGCAGTGCCGAGGAAATACGAAACATACATTGAGAAACAGATTTACGGATTTTACCCCAGAGCAACGGTGCAGAAAATCGAGGACTATAACATTTTCAATCCCGAAGGCGATTGTGCCGGAGGATTTTTTAAATTGGAAAAAAACAGCGTTTTGCCCATTAAAACATACAAAGATTTGGAAGTTGACCCTTTGGAGAATATTTCCAATGCTTTAAGCAAGATTGAGGAACAGGGCGAGGGCGGGGCAATTCAGGTTGTGGTTAAACCAGCTTCCAATGGCTGGAATAAATACGGTTTATCCGTCTTAAAGAAAATGAACAAGGGTCAAAGTTTTCAAGACGCCATAAAAGGAAAGCCGGTCAAACAACCAAAAAAAGACGAGCCGCAGATTCAGACCAAGCTTTCTCCATTTGACGAGGAAACAATGAAATTTCTGCAAGCCAAATCAGCCAAGCCGGGCTTTGATGTAAATATCAGATTGATATCGTCAGCCAAAACAAAAGAAAGGTCAGAGGAAATATTGTCGCACATCGAGGGCTCTTTTAATCAGTTTGGGGCGCCGAATTTAAATACATTGAGATTAGAAAAAACAAAAAAGCAGGCGTTGAAAAAATTATGTTTCAATTTTTCATTCCGATTATTCAGCAACAGGGAAAAAATAATTTTAAACAGCGAGGAAGTGGCAAGTATTTTCCATTTTCCGTTGACTTCTCTCGGCTCGCCGACCCTGAAATGGCTTAAAGCCAGAGAGTCGACTCCGCCGGCAAATTTGCCGAAACAGGGAATTGTTTTGGGCAAGAATATTTTTCGCGGCCAGGAAACAGAAGTAAGAATGACGGACGACGATCGCCGCCGACATTTTTACATCATTGGTCAGACCGGAACCGGCAAGACAAAACTGATGATTAATATGATTAAGCAGGACATTATGAACGGGAAAGGGGCTTGCTTTATCGATCCACACGGCTCAGACGTTGAAGATATTTTGGGTATGATTCCGCCCGAGCGCATAGAAGATGTGATTTATTTTAATCCCGGAGACATTGAGCGGCCGATGGGTTTGAATATGCTCGAATATGATCCGAAATACCCGGAACAAAAAACGTTTTTAGCCAATGAAATGATAGCTATTTTCAAGAAGATTTTCCCCGAGGCGCCCGAGGGGCTTGGTCCGGTTTTCCAGCAATATATGCGAAACTCCCTGCTTTTGGTTATGGACGATGTTGAATCCGGGGCTACATTATTGGAAGTGCCGAAAGTTTTGTCTGATGCGGAATTCAGGCATTACAAACTTTCCAAAACAAGCAATATTGTGGTTAAAGATTTCTGGGAGAAAGAAGCGGAAAAGGCCGGAGGCGAAGCAGCGCTGGCAAATATAGTGCCGTATATTACCAGCAAAACCAACATATTTTTGTCCAATGATATTATGCGGCCGATTCTCTGCCAGCAAAAAAGCGCGTTTGATTTTCGTCAAGTAATGGATGGAAAGAAAATTTTCCTGGCCAATTTAGCCAAAGGAAAATTAGGGGATTTGAACAGCTATCTGCTCGGTTTGATTATTGTCGGTAAATTCTTGATGGCTGCATTTTCCAGAGTAGATACGCCTCAAGAGCAATTAAACGATTTTTACCTTTACATTGATGAGTTCCAGAATTTTACCACCGATACGATCGCAACCATTCTGGCAGAAGCAAGAAAGTATAAATTGAATCTGATTATGGCCCACCAGTTTATCGGTCAATTGGAGGAAAATATCAAGAAAGCGGTATTCGGCAATGTCGGCGGTATGGCGGTGTTCAGAATCGGCGCGGAAGATGCCGAATTTGTAGCCAAACAATTCGAGCCAATATTCACTCAACAGGATTTAATCAATATTGATAATTTTAATGCTTATTTGAAATTGCTAATCAATAATCAGACAGCCCCGCCGTTTAATATTAGATGTAATTTGCCGGCAAAGGGCAATCCGGAAATTGCGGACAAAATAAAAGAATTATCGCGTCTTAAATACGGCAAGGAAAGAGCAATTGTTGAAAAAGAAATCTTTGAACGATCGCAAAATAAAACCAGCGCGCCCGGCGCGACTATTTTGCCCGAGGAGCCGGAGCTAAGATGATAATTGTAATTTTAATTGTTCTTTCCATTATTTTAATTATTTTGTTCATCTGTCTGTTTTCCGGGGTAATCGGTTTGATTATGACAAGGGGAGTGCCATTTGTTTCTTTGACCAAAAGACAATTGATGGCAGTTAATAAATGTGTTAAATTGAATTCCACAGACAGGGTTATGGACTTGGGCTGCGGCGATGGCCGGGTTTTAAGGATGTTCGAAAAACAAGGAGTAAAAGATTTAACCGGATACGAAATCAATTTCTGGGCCTATTTATCGGCTAAATTTAAAAATAAAATATCAAAGTCAAAAGCAAAAATTTATTTTAGAAATTTCAAAAAAAATAATTTATCGGAATATAACGTGATTTTTTGTTATTTAATGCCCAATTATTTGAATTCTTTGAAAAATAAATTTGACCAGGAATTGAAGCCGGGAACAAAAATAATTTCTTATGCTTTCCAGATAAAAAACTGGCGCGAACCAAAAATAATTTATACCAACAATAAAAATAATAATTTAGGAAGAATATTTATTTATACATTATGAAAAAATCTGATATTTTAGCAGTTTTAGTTTTGGGGGAGATTACGGCAGTCATTGCCGGGTTTTTGCTTAAAAAACCCTTAAGCCAATATAATGTTTCAATTTGGATTTTATATGTCGCAATTCCAATTTTGGCGCTGATTGTCAATTTTTTTGGGCAATTGATTGGCAGAAAAATTTCTGTTGTTGCCCAGTTTTGCCGCTACGCAACCGTGGGCGTGACCAATACTTTGGTTGATTTCGGGATTTTAAACCTTTTAATGTGGTCAACCGACATTTATCGCGGAAAAACCCTCATTTTGCTTAACAGTATTTCCTTTTTGATTGCTGTGACTCACAGTTATATTTGGAACAGATTATGGGCATTCAAGGGAACTCAAAAATCGGGTATTTTTACTCAATTTACCCAGTTTTTGGTGATTACTTTAATTGGCCTCTTGTTTAACAGCGGAATAGTTTACATTATTAGCAGTCAGATGAATCCGATGTTTGGACTGGGCATAAAAGTATGGACAAACATTGCCAAAATAATTGCCACCGCAGTATCTTTAATCTGGAATTTTATCGGTTATAAATTTATTGTTTTCAAGAAAAAAAATGGAGAATCATTTAGTAATTTATCGTAAATATCGTCCGCAGAAATTTTCCGAAGTCATTGGTCAGGACCATGTGATAAAAACCCTGATTAATGCTTTAAAAACGAACAAAATTGCCCATGCTTATTTGTTTTCCGGACCGCGCGGCACAGGCAAGACCACAGTGGCTCGGCTTCTGGCAAAAGCAGTGAATTGTTCTGATACCTCCAGCTACGAACCCTGCAACAAGTGCGAGTCGTGCGTGGAAATTATGGAAAACCGCGCAATGGACTTGATTGAAATTGACGCCGCTTCCAACCGCGGGATTGACGAGGTCAGGGAGTTGCGGGAAAGAATTCGATTTGCGCCAACACACGGCAAATACAAGGTTTTTGTGATTGACGAAGCGCACCAGCTTACCAAGGACGCTTTTAGCGCTTTATTGAAAACTTTGGAAGAGCCGCCAGCGCATGCTATCTTCATTCTGGCAACAACCGAAGCTCATAAAATGCTTCCAACGATTTTGTCCCGGGTGCAAAGATTTGATTTTAAAAAAATATCTTTTACAGATATTGTTAAACGATTAGAAAGTATTGCCAAAAGTGAAGGTATGAAAGCAGAGGAAAAAGCATTGCGCATTATTGCTTTGAATTCCGAAGGGCATATGCGCGACGCGGAAAGTATGTTGAGCCAGGTCATCGCGTTTTCAGACAACAAAGAAATAAAAGTCCATGATGTTGAGGAAATTCTGGGCATTGTTGATATCAATCTGGCAATCAAGTTTTTTGATTTATTGGCAAAAAAGAAAACCAGCGAGGCACTGGCTTTTATTGATAAATTCGTAAGCCAAGGGTATGATTTAACGCAGTTTACGGAATCATTGATAAATTATTCCCGCAATCTCTTGCTGTTGAGAACAGATAAAAATCTTTCCAATTTAATCAAGGAAGAATTGAGCGCGGAGCAGATGAATACCGCTATTAAACAATCAGAAGAATTTTCTTTGCAGGAATTGTCAAAAATAGTTGAAATCTTTTTGGAAACATTGTATAAAATGAAGTATTCCTCTTTCTCGCAGATTTCAGTAGAATTAGCCGCCGTAGAGATTTGTCGCCTCATCGGCGACCCGCCGGAGAGGCGGGCGGAGACATAATTATGTGGTATTCCTACATTTTACAAGGTGAAAAAAATAAAAGATTATATGTCGGAGTCACAAACGACTTGAAAAGAAGATTCAAAGAACATAATGATGGCGAGGGTGGTAAATATACGAGAAACAATAAGCCTTTTAAGTTAATCTTTTACGAGGCCTATATTAGTAAGTTAGATGCTTATAAATCAGAGAAATTTTTTAAAAGTGGGTACGGTAGAGAAGTTTTAAAAGATAAATTAGAAAATTATTTTAAAAATTAATTATTTGGATTTAGTCCTGCCGGATCGTCTAATGGTAGGACATGGGCCTTTGAAGCCCAGTATCTAGGTTCGAATCCTGGTCCGGCAGGCCTAAACCCAAGTGAGGATAGTCGTCTCATCGGCGACCTGCCGAAGAGGCAGGGACAGCGGCCTTCTTGCCCCGCCGATTCAGGCGGGGTGAAAAGCCGTTAATTCTGGTTTGAGTCTAGGCCCGGCAGTTAGTAAAAATCGCCATTTCGGCGATTTTTTTATTTTAAGTAAATCTATTGACAAATTTTATGGGTATGCTATACTTATAAATGTAGATGGTTGAATGCCGAGGGAGGAATAACGCTCAGGCCAATCCGAAGCACAAAAATCGTATGATGCGAACCAAGGGCGAAGTTCGCTAGCACATACGAATCCAACACTCTTCGGAGAGAGAGGTGGCCAACCAGGGCAGTAGGAGAGCCGATTACTAGTATCGGTAAACCGAGAGTCAACCAGATACTTTCAAAATTACATTGATATCCAATTGAACAGTCAAAACGGTGTTGGAAAAAAGCCCTCCCGCGAAATTGTCGTTGTACAACGACAAAATCGCGGGATTTTTTATTTGGGCTGAGCGGACTTGCCTGCCGAAGCCTTGGCGTAGGCAGGGTCGAAGGATTGACTCTGGGTTTTTGTTTGACGTGTAAAATTTTATGTGATAATCTACTAACTTGCCTAATGACAGGCAAAATCTTACAAAAAGGAGGGACAAGATGTCCTTTTTAAATTTGGTAGATCGAAAATTATTAAAAAAACAAGGATTTCCCAAGCCAGTTGATCTCTCAGAGAAATTGATGATGTCTTTATCAGACAAACAGAAACAAATCCTTTTTAACCTTTCCGATCTGCATGATAAGGCAGAGGGGCTTGTTAAGAAAATTAACGCCTGTAAACCAACGCCTTCCGGAATCCTTGGCTTTTCTGACGGAGCTGTCACTGTTTGCGAAACCGAAGATGACTGGAAAATCATAACCTTGAAAGAGCGACAAGAACTAAAAGAAGTTCAGAAAGAAATGGCAGCTCTTCTCGACAAAGCCCTGGATCTTGGCATGGGTGGTCTCGGCATCATTCAAAAAAATTGCGCTGCCTTCAAAGTGAAACCCTAAGGAGAATCTCGTCTAAAAGGGTTTGCAACTTGTCAAAAGTTAGCAAACCCTTTTTTTATTTTGGGGCTGGCCCCGTAGTGAGTTTTGGACTGGTCCCATTGCGGGACCAATTTTAATTTTTATTAGTCCAAAATCTACTACGGGGCTGGAAAAAATAGGGAAAAGGGGGTAGAATATAAGCATTAAGTTTATGAGTAATGATTCGTTAACCGTTGACATCGTGGTTAACATCTGTTAACCTTAATTAATATGGAACAAAAGAAATTTTTATCAACAAACGAACTGGCAAAAATGCTCGGAATTAGCCGGGTAGCTGTTTTTAAGAAGATTAAAAAAGGCGAAATAAAGGCTACAAAAATCGGCAGGAATTTTATTATTGATAAGAATGACCTTGGAGGCATATTGGGAAATGCTTTAAATTTGAAGCAAAAAACCGAAATTGATAACGCTGTAATGAAAACTATCAGAGAATATGGCGAAACCCTAAAATTATTGGGTAAAGAATAATTCGATGGTCAAAAATATCAATCTTACGGAAATTGAATATCTCGCGTATAAATTGGCAAAAGAATTCATGACTTATAATGAGCCGATTCCCGATTTTGGTTCGCGGTTTCCCAATATTTTAGAGAGTTGTGTGGTCTTGCCTTTTCAAAAATTCGAATTGAAGGTCTTATATAAGGGATTGATTGGCAAGGCATCAATTCTTTTTTATTTAATGATTAAAAATCATCCATTTCAAAATGGCAACAAAAGAATTGCGATGACTACCTTATTTGTTTTCTTGCATAAAAATAAAAAATGGCTGAAAGTAGACACCAAAGAATTATATAATTTTGCTGTGTGGGTGGCGCAAAGCAATCCCAAACTAAAAGAAGAAACAGTGAACGCTATTCAAAAATTTATTAAGACGTATATTGTGGATTTATAGAATAAAAATATATGAGGCAGGTTTCACTTTGTAAGACCAAATTCTTTTTTGACGAAAACGACAAGGTAGTCAATCAAGAGATTGAATTGGTGGAAATTTTATGAGTAAAAAATTTATCCGCCTTGGGCGGAGAAGCAAAATTTATGAAAGACAGGGAAAAAAAGATTTTGAAGATTTGACATCGTAATCAAAATTGACTACAATTGTAGTATAAATTGACTACAATAATATGGATATTTTGAAAATCGCAAAATCTAAAACTAGAGAAAAAATTCTACAACTTTTCTTTTCCGACATCAATAAGAGATACTATCTTAGAGAATTAGAGAAAATTCTCAGCATTTCAGTAGCCAATATTCGGCGGGAACTTTTATCTTTAGAAAAAATCGGTTTATTTAAAAGAGAAAAGGTGGGGAATCAAGTTTATTATTATTTAAATAAAGAAAATTCCATATTTGATGAGTTTAAAAAAATTGTATCAAAAACTATTGGCGTGGAAGCTCGGATTAAAGAAGGACTAAAAAAAGTCGCAAATATTGATGCGGCTTTTGTTTTTGGTTCTTTCGCCAAAAATAAAGAAGACTCTTCTTCAGATATTGATTTAATGATAATTGGTAATCCAGATGAAGATATGTTGATTTCTGAAACTAGTTCTATGGAAGTTGATTTAAGGCGAGAAATTAATTATAATATTTTCTCGCCAAAGGATTTTAGGGCAGGATTAAGCAAAAAAGAAGTTTTTTTAGAAAGCATTATTGATAATCCAAAAATATTTGTTGTCGGCAATCAAAATGATGTGGAAAAAATTATTAGAGGATAATAGCCTACAAGAGAAAAAAGTTAGCTTTAGAGAAATGGAAAGTGTGCTAACCAAGGCCTATAAATCGCTTCAGGCCGCAGATATTTTAATTAAAAAAGACATTGATGAGTCGGCTTTCAAAGAGGCATATGATGCCATGATTTTAGCTGGTCGCGCACTGATTTTTTCTTTGGGATATAAACCAAGAACAGTCGGTTCACATGCTATTACTATAAGATTTTGCGAATTATATTTAGGAGAAGAATTTAGAACATTGATTAACAAATTTAAGAAAATGAAACAAAAAAGGAATTATTTGATTTACGGAACGGGTTTAATGATTTCTGAAACCGAAGCAAAAAACGCCATTGTAACCGCCGGGGGATTTGTTGAAAAAATAAAGAAGATAATTCAAAAGAACAATCCGCAAAAGAAATTAATATGAATAATCGCATTCCAAAGAATAAGAAATATTTTTTCAATTTTATAGAGGAAGCCATTTTGAATCCAAAATATTCTAATTATATTGGTGGGAGAATAGAAATTTGGGACGATGATCATCCGTATAGCATAGAAGAAATAAGGTTTTTTACTAAAAAATTAAACGAATGGAAAAAATTTAGGGATAAATGGGATTTCAAAGAAGTAAATGATGCTCAAATAAAGAAAATAAAAAACGTAGTCAAAGAGAAATATTATGATGTAAAATGATTTTGAAAGATTTTAAATCCAATTTAATAAGAGAGATTGAAAAATTTATTTAAGTATGAAAATAAAAGATTTAGCAAAAATTGAAAGACCGAGAGAGAAATTAATTGCCAAAGGCTCGAAGAACCTAAAAGACGAGGAGCTTTTGGCTATTTTATTAGGCACTGGGATAAAAGGTAAAAACGTTATAGAGGTTGCTAAGCAAATTTTAGCTAAATATTCGAAAAGAAGATTATTAAAAATGCAATATAATGATTTGGCAAAGATAAAAGGAATTGGCCCAGCTAAAGCCTGCACAATTTTAGCCGCAATAGAGTTAACTAAAAGAGTATTGAATATTCAGGAAGAAACCTTGCCAATAATTCAATCAGCAAAAGATGTTTTGGCACAAGCGGTTTATTTACGCGATAAATCCCGAGAACATTTTATGGTAATTTATTTAAATGCGCGTAATGAAATGGTTTATAAAAAGCCGATGTTTATTGGCACTTTAAATGCCAATTTAGTTCATCCAAGGGAAATTTTTAGCGAAGCCCTAAAACAAAACGCGGCCTCGGTGATTTTAGCCCACAACCATCCTTCCGGAGATGCCGAACCATCAGAAGATGATTTAATCATTACCAAAAGAATCACTGAAGCCGGTAAAATAATGGGAATTGATGTGTTAGACCACATAATAATCACTAAAAATAAAGTTTTTAGTTTTAAAGAACATAAATTAATATAAAATTATGGGAAAATCATTTAATTATATCTTTATTGATGAATCGGGCGATCCGGGAAAACCGTGTGAAATAGATAAAAATGGAAATAAAATTCCAACCGGAGCTAGTCTATTTTACATTCTTTCAGCGATCTGTCTAGATTCTAAAAAACTGTTCGCGTTGGAAAATCGTATAATGGAGATAAAAAGCAAATTTCGTTATCGTAGCGAATTAAAGGCTCAAAATATACCCCTTGAGCTTTATAAGAAACTTTTAAATATTATCAATGAGCTGGAGATTTACATCTATTATCGCCTAATAGATAAAACAAAATATAAGGGAGTTTTTGCCGTGGACGGGCAAGCGAAACTTCATAATATCTTTGATGACTACAATCTAGCGAAATTGGCGTCTTTTGCGATAAAAAAATCCAGCTTTGATAAAACGGAAGTAGTAATAGATCGCGCCGAGCGCAGAATGCTTAACGGTAGATTTGATAATTTTAATAATTATTTAATTAAGAAAATTAACACCAAAACCATTAAAAGGATTGAATATATTACCCACGTGAATTCGGAATATGTTAATGCTATGCAGATGTCAGATTTAATAAGCGGAGCAATCAAAGATTATTTTACAAAACGAAATATAGAATTGAAGAGGGTTATTAATAAAAAATGGCTAATAAAGATTTATTAGGTAAAATGAAAAAGCGGGCACCCAGACCTGGGACACGCTTTTCACTCTAAGCTTATCACGAATAAATCATATGTCAATAGCTGGGATGGATAAGTTAGTTATTCGATAGGCAGGGGGTGTATAAAAAGTAATATAAAATTATGGCAAAACAATTATATAAACCGAAAAAAGCAAAGCCCCGTAGCGGGTTATACCCTGCTACTGGGGAAGAAGTATTTATGGTGAGTTTATCGAATCCATGAGTAAAAAATTTATCCGCCTGCCTGCCTTTGGCATGGCCTCAGGCGGACCCGCCTATTTTTGTCGGGGAAGCAAAAATATGATATAATATAATTATGCCAAACAAACAACCAATAAAATTTTTAGATGCAATAGCGCGAACATTTAGGGCCTATAATAGGTACGGGCCAAGAAGTAATAAAAAACTTATCCCTATTCATTTATGGTTTGCTAGTATTGTAAAATCTAAGCTTGGGAAAGATTATTCTATTAGAAGTCTTGGCGCAGACGGAGAATATACAATAGATGGAAAGTATTATCCCAAAAAACTAGACATAACAGTTTTATTAGAAAGAAAAGCAATAGCAACCATAAGTTTTAAGTTTGTAACCTCTAACTATTCTCAAAATACTAATAATTATTTTGAAAATCTTTTAGGGGAGTCGGCAAATATTCGAAGGATGAAAGTAGGTTTTGCTCATTTTTTAGTTTTAAGAGCTCATACCCCATATTATGATAAAAATAAGGGGAATAGACGCGGGAAACTTAAAAAAACAGAATGTTTGGTGGAGCACCATCTATTAAAATATATTAAATTATTCAAAGATTCAGATTATCCTCATAGGCCAGATGTTTTGGGTATAGCCATAATAGATTTTGATGATAAAAAAGTTCCTTATTATATAAATTTGCGTGATCTGGGATTTTCGAAAGAGACCATTAAGTTGATAAAAAAAGATCTCTCGGTAGATAATTTTATTAAAAATTTTATTGCGCTAATTAAAAATGGCAGCAAATAAATTATCTAATCAAAAATTGAATGGCGTAGTTTATACTCCAAAATGGATTGTGGAGCTAATTTTAGACCATATCGATTATAAAAATAATATTTGCCACAAAAGGATAATTGATCCTGCTTGTGGCGATGGAGCCTTTTTAACCAATGTACTAGAAAGATTTATTGCTGATGCGCGAAGAAAGAAGTTCAACAAGCAGAAAATTAAGAAAATTATAGAAAAAAATATTTTTGGCTTTGATATAGAGGACAAAGCCATTAAGAGTTGCATCCTTACGCTTAATGAAATTGCTCGGAAACATGATTTAAAAAATATTAAGTGGCAAATAATAAAAACCGACGCTCTGGATAAATCCTTCATTGAAAAATTTTTAAATTCATTTGACTTTGTTGTTGGTAACCCGCCGTATATTAGAATTCAACATCTCGGCTTAGAACGCAGAAAAAAAATTCAACATGATTGGGCTCTATGTCAAAAGGGTTCCACTGATATTTTTATTGCTTTTTTTGAACTGGGTTATTATTTATTAAATAGGGCTGGAAAATTGGGCTATATTACTCCGAACACGTACCTTAAAACGAAAGCGGGCGAATCTTTAAGGGAATTCATAAAAGAAAGTCAATCATTAAAAACCTTGATTGATTTTGAACATAACCAATTATTCGAGAACGCTACCACCTATTCAGTTATTACAATTCTTGATAAAAACCACCGACAAAATACTTTTAAGCTGTACAAAGGCGACGTTGAAAATGTAAATTATGTTGACGAGCTAAGCGTAGAAAATCTAAACAAGAATAATTGGATTTTGACCTCGAATAACGCACTTGAAAAATTAAAAACCATAGAGAGAAGGGGAATGTCATTAAGTAGAATTGCTAAAATTCATGTTGGTATAACCACTCTTGCTGATGATTTTTATATTTTTAAAGACCCCAAATTAAATAATAATCATGCAGAGATAACATTAGAGGATGGAAGATCTTTTCGAATTGAAAGGAGCGTTTTAAAACCAATAATAAAAGCTTCCACACTAAAAGATCCGGATGAAAATCAAAATCGTTTTATTATTTTTCCTTATCGAAAAATAAACAATAGACATGTAATTATTCCTGAAAATGAATTAAAAAGTAAATTTCCGTTGACGTACAAATATTTTTTGGCGATAAAAGAAAATCTTGATAAACGAGACAAAGGAAAACCGAACAAGGTAGCATGGTATGCATTCGGACGATCGCAAGGACTCGATACTTCTTTCGGAAAGAAAATTTTAACATCCCCAATTAATCTAAGACCTAATTTTATAGTTTGGGAAAAGGAAGATTATACTTTTTATGCCGGATATTGTGTTAAATTTAGCGGCGATTTAAAAGCGCTGGTAGAACACTTAAATTCCCGAGATATGGAATTTTACATAAATCATGTAAGTAGAAATTATCAGAGTAATTATAAATCATTTGCTAAAAGCTTCATTGAAAGATTTGGGGTAAAGGATGTCAAATTGTTCAACGGACAACAGGCGTTAATTTAATTGAGAAAAATTTGATTGGAGTTGCAAAAATGCAAAAATTAACATATAATTGTATTGTATGAATACACAAGATTTAATTAAAAAAATTGAAGACTTGAGAAAATCACGAGTTATTACCTATTTAACCAGCGATAGGCAGGGGCCGGTTAATGCGCGAATTGCGGGCGACATTATTCCAATAATAAGTAAGCAATTGCGAAGCATTGGTAAGGTCGAAAATATAGATTTATTCTTGTATAGTTCTGGCGGAGACACAATGGTGCCTTGGCGATTGGTTTCTATGATTCGCGAATATTGCGATAAGTTTTCGGTTTTAATTCCATATAAAGCGCATAGTGCTGCTACGATGATTTCATTAGGCGCGGATGAAATTGTAATGACAGATTTATCAGAGCTTTCGCCAATTGATCCGTCCACTGCCAATATTTTTAATCCTCAAGATCCTCAAAATCCACAAAATAGGATTCCTATTAGCGTCGAGGACGTGATGGCATATTTTGACCTAGCAAAAAACAAATTTGGGATTAAAAGCGATGAAGATCTATCAAAAATCTTTACCAAATTTGTGGAATCAAATCCGCAAATTCATCCATTGGCACTGGGCAATGTAAACCGAATTCATAATCTAATACGAGTATTGGCAAAACGGCTTTTGAAAAGTCATAAATCACAAATGAAAGAGGAAGAAATTAATAAAATCGTTGATGATTTTACAGAAAAACTTTATTCTCACCAATATTTTATCGGCAGAAAAGAAGCGAAAGAAGATTTGGGACTCCAAACAGTCGTAAACGCCAATGAAAATTTATCAAAAGCGATGACGGATTTATATGAGGAATACGCAAAAGAAATGGAACTTTCTGTTTTATGGAATCCAGAGAATGAGTTGGGCCTCAATACGATGCAAAACAAAAAATCATACAAAATTGCCTTTATAGAAAGTCGTGATATTTCTAATTATTTTGAACTTACATTAGACTATAAAAAACAGCAAGTGAATATTGTTCAACAAACGCCTCAAGGTCCGATTCAAGTGCCGCAAGAGCAGGTCGTCTGGCGGCCGATAGGGCAGGGGTGGAAATAAAAATAACATGGAGATTATCTTGAGATATATAGAGGTGGTCGGAATATTTATAGCTGCTGTTGGTGCGGTAATTTTTGGGACTAAGCAGTATCAGATCAATAAAAGAATGAAAGAATTAGCGGACTATGTTGCGGTTTCAATATATCCCAGCATGCAAGGGCAATTACACATAACCAACGTCGGTCGTTCAAATCTATATTTACATAAATGGGAGGTCGGGCCTTTGAATGAGACATTTGTGAGGCCGTGGCTTCTTCCAATCGAAAAAAAATCAGAAATTATAATTACAATACCACCTTTAATTGGTCAACATTTTGCAAAATTTTATCTAACAGACGAAAAAGGTCAAAGATATATTTCAACAGGAGAGGTTGCAGTTGAGTCAATTATTTCTCAATCACCAGTTTCTACAGCCCCGGTACAGACACAAGATGGAGGTGTTCAGGGCGGAACCCAATCAATTAATATTCAAGTTAAAATGAGAGCCTGGTCATATAAAACAGAAAAATGCAATTGGATGATATAATCTTATGCCCATATTAAACTGGATTACAAAAGGGAAAAATTAATGGGAAATATAAAAGCTCCGTATCGAGGAGCTTTTATATTTGACTAAAATGGTCTAAAGATATACGATAAAAGGGTAATATAACTAACAAAAATTTAATTTGAGGGAGTATGGAGAAAAATATAAATTTGATAGAAATCTTTGGACCCGGTGGACTTTTTGCCACAGGTGCTGTTTTGGGCTCGATTTTAACAGCCATTGTTCAGCATTTTTTCGAATCAAAAAGATTAAGAAAGGAAAGAGAATTTCAATTGAAAAAAGAAACCTATTTTAAACTGGAGGGCAAGGCAGAAAATATATTTGAGGGATTGTATATTTTAAAGAGAAGAGCCGATGAAATGAAAATTACGCTGGATGCTTTTTTAGGTGGTATCATAAAAGATCTATTTGGTTTTGAGGATGATTTTAAAAAAGAAAGAATAAAATTAGCGTCTAATCTCCAATTATTTTTTCCTGATAATTTTCAGGATAAATATAATTCTTGTGTATCGAAACTTTCTGAGATGGGAAAATTACATTTTAAACTTTGTAAAGAACGAAAATTGGTTAAAGAAGAAATTGATAAATTTGATAAACTATATAGAGAATTTAATGTTTATATGTTGGATACAACTAATAAAATTATTAATTTTTTGAAAATAGAAAAAGAAAAGGTTTATAAATAAACATATGTCATTTGATCCGGAAAGTATGTTAAAAGGCCGAATGGCCGAAAGTTTAGTAGAAGAATTGCTTAAGCAATGCGGTAATAAAGTCTACCGTTTTGGCTATGAAGCGGTTTTACAAAATTTAACCCAACTCGAAGAACGATTTGATAGAGAAAGCGAAGTAGGGCAGAGGATTAGTTCTATCCCTGATTTTATTGTGGTGAATCAAAAGAAAATTTCAATTGTAGAAGTAAAATTTCGCACTGATCTCGCTGGTCTTAGCCGTTACGAAAAAGATATAGAAAAGTTAAAACTTATTGAAGAATTTTGGCAAGCAAAAATAATTTGGGTTACATTAGCCAAGCCATATTTCAAAATTTCTATTCCACCATATTTTAATAGAAGGGGTGATTTAAATTTGATTCCCATAGAAAAGGATTCGGACTTAGGAGTGAACAGCGATGTTTTAAAAGAATTTAATGAATTGGTAGAAAAATATTATCAAAAAGAAAAGTCGAAAAAATAACCAAAATTTAATCCTGAAAATTTAACAACAAAAAATAAATTTATGGAGCAACAAATACAACAAGGTCAGAGAGAACAAAAAAGTTTATTATGGATTATTGTAGTTCTTTATTTGATTATATTTTTTAGTGGTCTCGTTGGCGGTTTAATAGCTATTTTTTTAATCACAAAAATTATTTTTGCAGATGCTCTCTTTAATTCAATTGGTGGCGGCGCACTTCCAGAGTTTTTTCTTGAGATTAATATAATTTTACTCTTTTCCATCACTTTAATAGCTAAGATTATCGCTTTGGTGGTAGGCATTAATTATATAGTTGAAAAAACCGTTATTCCCAAAACGTATGTAATAAAAATTTCTCTTTGGGTGGCTACTATCGGTGTCATTATCGCTCTTGTCAGCAGGATAATTTCTTTGGGGTTCAATTTATGGGATTTATTGATACTTGTTGAAGCCGCAGTTATTTACTTTACTGCAAAATATTTTTTAAACAAGAAAGCTACATAAAAAATGACTTTATGGATGGAAAGAAACGGGAAGATATAAAAATTGGTTCGGAAGTGGAAATTGTACTTAAAACAGATCAAAAAACAGGAACGCTTACTCGTGGAATAGTAGCAGAAATTTTAACAAACTCCGACTTCCATCCGCACGGAATTAAAGTACGATTGGAAACCGGGCAAGTCGGCCGCGTGCAAAATATTTTACAGAGTGTAAATAAAAACTAAAAAATAAATTTATGAAAGAAGAAGAAAAACCTCATTTCGATAGAGTTGTCGGGCTGCCGGAAAAAGATAGAGCAAGTCGAGAAGAAATTGAAAAAATATTGTCGCAAAAACTTAAAGGTGTAGGTGGAGAGAGAATCGAAGAATTCGAAATAGACAAAACCGAAAGAGATATTGAAATTATTAATTTTACGAAAGACGCAATCAGCGATTATACAAGAAAGAAATATGATATTCCACTACAAAATATCCATGTTTTCAATCTCGGTGGTGTGGAAGAATTTACCCAAAAGAGGTTGGAGAATGGAGCTACGTCAATAGAGCGCGGAAGTATTGTTGTGGATAGGATTAAATCCGATGCGGCATTCGCCAAGATTCTTTTTCATGAAATTATACATTTAAATTCTTACACGGCATTGCAGTTAAAAACGGGCAAAGAACCGAGTATTGGGTTATACCGGAGCGGAATACGGGTACAAACAAGAAATGGAAAAAAAATTCTATTCAAAGATATCAATGAGGCAATTACTGAACTAATAACGCGACGTTTTTATCAAGAAAAAATAATTCCCAGTGAGATTTTTGATGAGGAAGATAAAAAAAATTTATTAAACTCAAGAGTAGAAGAAATGGCCAAGTTTGAAGCGCTTATTGATGGTTTGTGGGAGGAAAATAAAGATCGGTTCAAAACCAGAGAGGACTTAGAAGATTTGTTTTTCGAATCGCAATTTACCGGAAGCTTATTGAAAATAGGTAGATTAATCGAAAAAACATTCGGGAAAGGCAGTTTTAGAAAATTGGGTGAAGGAAATTTAATTGAAATTAAAAAATAATTTTATGGAGAAAATACTAAAATTAATTTTTTGTATCGGGGTTTGTGAGGTTGTGGGAATCGGAGGAGCACTATTTACCAGTCCGGCTATTTCTTCGGGTTGGTATGCTTCATTGGAAAAGCCTTGGCTTAGTCCGCCTAGCTGGCTTTTTTCTCCGGTTTGGATTGTTCTGTATATACTGATGGGTATTGCCTTATATCTGGTCTGGTCCTATAAATCCTTGGTAATACTTTTCTTCGTGCATCTGTTATTCAATGGTTTATGGTCAATTATCTTTTTCGGATTGAAAAGCCCCGCTTATGCGTTTTTGGATATTGTAATTTTGTGGATTTTAATCCTGGTAATGGCTTTCAAGTTCTTTAAAGTCCGCAAAACAGCCGGATATCTGCTTTTGCCGTATTTGCTTTGGGTCAGTTTTGCTGCAATTTTGAATTATTATCTTTGGATTTTGAATTAAAAAAAATAAATCGGAGGTTTAACCTCCGAATCTTAACCTACGGAGGTCTGTCCTCCGTTAATTGACAAATAAAAATTAAAAAATAAATTTATGATTAATTTTTTATGAAACTACGACTTACGAGGTCGTAGAAATAATAATTAATAAAAAATAAACCCCAGTAGTAGAGCGGAGCTCACTACGGGGCAAGCTTATGGGGAAAAAAGAATTTACAACAGAAGAAGCCAAAAGAATAGGGGATAGTATTGGCATTGATTGGAATAAATATGACTTGGAGCAGTTCAGAATGGGATTGGGGGTGGAATTGGAGCACGGGCTTTGCGACGCGGAAACAAATGTTACCAATGATGACGAGACAATGACCGGCAAAATCGCTTTGGCGCATCTTAAAGAAATTCCCGATTATTACACCAGATTGGATAAAATGGAAAAATAAGTTGAAACTTGTTAAAAAAGCATTTCTTTGACAAAATCGTAAATCGGAGTATAATACAGAACAGAAAGGAGGAGAAAATGAAAATTGGGTATAGTTATATTCGGGAGGCTCTTTTAGGAGTTGAAAACAGTATAACGTACAAAAAATTTATTTTTCTCGATAAGTGGTACAGAATTAAGGGCACGCAGAATATAACCCATTTGGAAAAAGAACAATTGGAGGGTTCCGAGATGGAAGTGCTAATAATGGTCAGAAATTCCGTGGTGCCGATTCTGAAAGTAAGGACAGAGCGCAACGAAGCGTGGGCAAAGAAAGGCGTTTATACGGGAAGGCCGGAGAAAAACTTTGAGAAATTTTTCAAGACCCTCCGGCGCCAGGTAGATAGAGTCCTTCCCGAATTCAGCGATTGTTTTGAGAAGCGCAAAAGCCAAATCGAGCGGGAAATTTATGTTTTTTCTGCGCGATGAACGCAACAGGGCGGTTTCCGACCGCCCTTTATATTTTACCCTGCACCAAAAGATTGGTGCAGGGTTGACACATAAAATAGTCCGAGATAAAATGAGATTAAGCCATGACAAAAAAAGATGATGCACAACTTGTAGGTCAGTATTTAAGTGGTGACGAAAAATCACTTGAGATTTTGATTAAACGCTATCTTAAGCCGATTTTTAGTTTTGTTTATAAATATGTCGGCAATAATCAGGAAGCCGAAGACATTACTCAAGAAATATTTGTGAAAGCTTGGCAAAACCTGAAGAAATTTGATAAAAACAAAAAATTTAAAACCTGGATTTTTACTATTGCCAAAAATACTTCTATTGATTGGTTAAAAAAGAAAAGAGCCATTCCAATGGTTGAATTGCCGGAATTATTAAAGGACGAAAGAAACACCATAAAAGACGATTTAATTAATGGATTTGAAATTATGATTAAAAATTTATCTCCTCAACATCGTGAAGTGTTGACATTATATTATGATAATGATTTCAATTTCCGGGAAATCGCCGAAAATCTGGGACAACCGCTTAACACCATAAAAAGCCGGCATAGGAGAGCTATTTTGCGGCTCAAAAAATTACTTTAAAAGGACGCACCAAAATGCGTCCTTTTTTCGTATTAGTATTATATGGGTGAATTCCGTGATTTTCAATTAAAAGAGCCGCCAAAAGGTCTTTTTGACCGCATTATTTTGGCGATTAAACGAGAGCGGGAATTGCGACACACGAGAAAAATATTGTTTGGCTTCTTACTCCTTTTGATTGTTTCTTTGATTGCCACGCCTCTTTCCTGGGCATTATTAATCAGCCAGGCAAAGGATTCCGGAGTTATTTATTTTCTCTCTGCCGCAATCAGCGACCTCAAAATATTTTTTGCTTTATGGCAGGATTTCGGATTGGCCATTCTTGAATCATTGCCGATTATCGGCATAACGTGCTTTATAATCAGCGTTGTTGTAGCTGTTTTTACGCTTCGGCTGTTTTTCCACAGAAAAAGATTATTATTAAATTATATTTTTAATTTATGAACAAAGATATTCTTAAAAAAATTATTATCGGGCTGGCTGGTTTTGTGCTGGTTGTTTTGATATTTGGCGTTGGCACGTTTGTGGGCGGGATGAAAGCGCGATTCTCTTATCGCTGGGCGGAAAATTACCATCGGAATTTCGGCGGTCCGCGGAACGGCTTTATGGGCGATTGGCGGAATTTTCCTCCGGCTCCGGAAAATTTCATAGAAAGCCACGGGACATTCGGAGAGATTATCAAAATTAACAGCTCCGATCTCGTGATTAAGGGACAAAACGATATGGAAAAAGTGGTCATTATCACCAAGGATACCGTTATAAAAAACGGAAAAGAAACAATAAAAAAGGAGGATTTAAAAGTCGGAGATTATATTGTTGTTATAGGTTCTCCGGATGACAAAGGTCAGATACAAGCAAAATTAATAAGATTTTTTGACTATGTTTTCTAAATTATTCAAAAAAATATCTCAACACAAATTTAAAGCAGGAATAATATTTCTCTTGATTATTGGTGTCGTGTATTTCGGTTATAAAGGTATAGTCAAGAATAAAAGCACAACACAATACGCCATAGCGGCAGTTGGAAAGGGCATGCTTATAGTTTCTGTTACCGGCAGCGGTCAGGTATCAACAACAGACCAGGTTGATATTAAACCAAAAGCTTCGGGCGATGTAGTTTATATAAACGCAAAAAACGGCCAAGAAGTGAAAGCTGGCACGCTTTTAATTCAATTGGATACTGGTGATGCGCAAAAAGCAGTACACGACGCAGAAATAAATCTTCAGAGCGAACAGCTTAGTTTGGATAAAATGAAAGGCATTACAACGGACGAAGGCACCATAAGAGGCGTTAAAGAAAAAGCCCAGGACGATATCGAGAAAGCATATGACGATGGATTTAATACAGTGGCAAATATATTTCTTGAGCTTCCGGATATTATGACCGGACTTGATAATATACTTTTTTCCTACGATTTTGAAGGAAATCAGCAGAATATTGCTTATTATGCCAATGCAGTGAGAAATTATAACGAAGAGAAGGTTTCGCAATACGAAAAAGATATTTACGACAAATACGAAATTGCCGGAGAGGCCTATGATAAAAATTTCCAGGACTACAAATCAACAAGCCGATTTTCGGAACCAAAAAAGATTGAGTCATTAATCAGTCAAACATACGAAACAGCAAGATATGTTGCGGAAGCGATAAAAAGCGCCAGTAATCTGATTCAGTTTTACAAAAGCGAACTTACCAGACGCGGATTTAGGGTGCAATCTCTTTCCGACACTTATCTTTCCAATCTCAACACTTATACCGGCAAAACGAATACTTATCTTTCAAATCTTCTTTCCATAAAAAATACCATTCAAAATGGAAAGGAGACCGTTATCAATACTAATTTCGATATTGCTGACCAGGAGATTCGGGTGGAAGAAGCAGAGTATAATCTTTCACAAGCCAAAGAGAAACTTAATGATTACTATGTCCGCGCTCCATTTAGCGGAGTAATTACCAATACTGCGGATATAAAAAAAGGAGATTCAATATCTGCCTCTACCACTATTGCTACACTTATTACCAAACAAAAAGTAGCGGAAATTACTCTTAACGAAGTTGATGCGGTCAAAGCTAAAACCGGCCAAAAAACAACCATTACTTTTGACGCAATAGAAGGATTAACGATTACCGGCGAGGTGGCAGAAGTTGATACCCTTGGCACGGTTTCTCAGGGCGTGGTAAGTTATAATATTAAAATTGCTTTTGACGCGCAAGACGAGCGAGTTAAATCCGGAATGAGTCTTTCCGCTGCTGTTATTACTGATGTTAAACAAGATGTGCTGCTTGTGCCGAATTCCGCAATCAAATCTTCCGGAGATATTTATTATGTAGAAATTCCCAATGAAAAAATTGTATTGGATGCAGCCGCGACTAATAGTGGAGTAATTTTGAATACTCTTCCGACCCAACAGCAGGTTCAAACCGGCCTGGCAAATGATTCTTTTACGGAAATAATCAGCGGATTAAACGAGGGAGATGAAATAATTACCAGAACCATTAATTCATCAACAACTGCAACCACAACTCAACAAAATAATAATTTTAGAATGCCGGGTGTTGACGGAGGTGGATTTGGCAGATAAGAATATGATTGAATGCAGAAACATTACTAAAATATATACAGGCGAAGCAGGCGAAACCGATGCCCTCAAGGGAGTTTCTTTTGTTATCAAAGATGGCGAGTTCGTGGCAATTATGGGGCCTTCTGGTTCCGGCAAATCAACCCTGATGCATATTCTCGGCGCCCTTGACACTCCAACCAGTGGCGAATATTTGTTTGAAGGGAAAAATGTTTCCGAGTTTTCCGATGACGAGCTTGCCGATATCAGAAAAAATAAAATCGGTTTCGTGTTCCAATCATTCAACCTGCTTCCGCGCGCAACCGTCTTGCGAAATGTAATGTTGCCGCTTACTTATGTCGATACTCCGAAAGAAGAACGGGAGGCACAGGCAAAAACCGCATTAAAAAACGTTGGCTTGAACGAATCGCATTTTTACCATCTTTCCAACCAGATTTCCGGAGGAGAAATGCAAAGAGTTGCTATTGCCAGGGCGCTTGTAAATAATCCATCTTTGATTTTGGCAGACGAGCCAACCGGCAATCTGGACACAAAAACAGGGGAGATAGTTCTTGATACTTTTCAAAAACTGAACAAAGAGCAAAATCATACTATTGTGCTGATTACCCACGAACACGATGTGGCGCAGCACGCTAACCGCATAATCCATATTCGCGACGGCGCGATAGTGGGAGACGAAAAAATTTCATGAAAACTTCTGATTTATTTCAAGAAACATATTTTGCTTTACTGGCGAATAAAGCCCGTTCGGGGCTGACAATTTTGGGCATTGTCATCGGCATCGGCTCGGTAATCGCCATGATTTCCATTGGTCAGGGAGCGCAGACCTCGATTGAATCGAGCATCCAGTCCATTGGCTCAAATTTGGTGATGATAATGCCTAGTTTTCAGCGCGGAGTGGGAATGCAGGTAAGTACTGGTCGAGGTTCAGCGCAAACGCTCACCATGGAAGACGCTGACGCCATCCAGCAGGAAATTGTTCTTGCCAAAGCCGTTGCTCCAGAACTTTCCAGCCGTTATCAGGTTACAACCAAAGGCAAAAATACCAATACCTCGGTTATCGGGACAACTGCCGCCTACTCAGACGTGCGAAATGTGGAAATCGCCGAAGGGTCGTTTGTTTCTGACCAAAATGAGAAAAGCATGTCCAAAGTGGCTGTATTGGGTCCCACAACCAGAGATGACCTTTTTGGCGAAAACGCCGCCAATGTAATCGGGCAGACAATTCGCATCAAAAAAATTGATTTTAAAGTTATCGGCATTACAAAAACAAAAGGCGGGGGCGGTTTCGGCAGCCAAGATGATATGATTTTCATTCCTTTGTCCACTGCCCAGCGTTTTTTGGCTGGCAGCAGTTATGTCAGCACCATCAGCGTAGAAGCAATTGATCAGAATTCGATGGCACCGATACAGGAACAGATTACAGCTCTGCTTTTGGCTCGCCACAATATCTCAAATCCCCAGCTTGCTGATTTTAGTATTATGAATCAAGCCGACATTGTGGCCAGCGCTTCATCAATAACCGATACGCTTACCATTCTTCTTGGCTCAATTGCAGGAATTTCTTTGATTGTCGGCGGAATCGGGATTATGAATATGATGCTCACTACGGTTACCGAGCGGACGCGGGAAATCGGTTTGCGCAAAGCAATCGGCGCAAAAAAAAGAGACATCAACCTTCAATTTTTAAGCGAAGCGGTTATGCTTACTTTTCTCGGCGGGACTTTTGGAATTGTTTTGGGCTGGCTTCTCTCCCTTGCCGTATCTCAATTTGGCGGTATTAACACCAAAATTTCATTGTTTTCAATTTTATTGGCATTTGGCGTATCTGCTGCTATTGGAATTATTTTTGGCTATTATCCAGCCAAAAAAGCGTCTAAACTTAATCCCATAGAAGCATTGCGTTATGAATAATTAATAATTAATAAAAATCATGAAAAAAATATTACCAATTATTATCATCGCAGTTATTGTCGCAGCAGGCGCATTTTTTGGAGGTATGAAATATGGGCAAAGCAAAAATTCGGGTACTTTTTCACGGCAAAATTTTAATAGCGCTAATGTCAGTGGTTTGCGCGGGGCAGGTCGCGGCAATGGTTTTGCAAGCGGAGAAATTATTTCTAAAGACGACCCCGCAAAAGACGGGGCAGGCAAAAGTATCACTATTAAACTTCCGGATAACGGGTCAAAAATTGTCTTTTTTTCTGATAGCACCGAAGTCAGTAAATTTGTAAGCGGCGCTTCAAGTGATTTGGAAATTGGCAAAACAGTAATAATAAATGGAAGCACAAATGCGGATGGCAGCATTACAGCCCAGTCAATTCAAATCAGACCAGAAATATGAAGAAGAGAATTTTTAAAATAGTCCTAATTTTGTTTCTGATTTTTGTAGTTTGGCTGGTTATAAGATTTGTGATTGGCGGGCCGGAAGATGATTGGATTTGCGTTAATAATCAGTGGGTGAAACACGGGAATCCGAACGCGGAAATGCCATTAAGCGGATGCGGAGAGGAAAAGCAGGACAAAATTAAAGTATCCAAGCCCCAGGCAAATGAAACCTTATCCGGAACTATTGAAATTGAAGGCGAAGCCCGAGGATTTTGGTATTTCGAAGCGAGTTTCCCGATTCAATTAATTGATGAAAACGGAAATTTACTTGTTCAGACAATTGCCCAAGCCCAGAGCGACCCAGCCACAGGCGAGGTAAACTGGATGACAGAAAATTTTGTGCCATTTAAAGCAAGGATTGAAGCTCCATTGGATTTTTTTGGAAACGCATTTCTGATTTTTAAGAAAGATAATCCCTCGGGATTGCCCGAGAATGAAGAACAAATACAGATTCCGATAAAAATCGAGAAAAAAACTTCGTTCCGCGAAAATGGGGCGAATTTAATTTTATTGGACGTGCCTTTTACTTCTCAAGCGCCGTTTGGTCAGTGGGAAAATCCGATTTATCAGAATGCCTGCGAAGAAGCAGCGCTAATAATGGCAATAATGTGGGTAAGGGGAGAAAAATCAATTACCAAAGAAGAAGCAACGCAGAAATTAAAAGAATTCTCCGAATTTGAAATAGAAAAATACAACAATTTTTATGACCATTCAATCCAAGACACTGCCCAGATAATGAGAGATTATTTTAATTACAACAATATTGAGGTTAAAGAAAATATCAATATTGAAGACATTAAAAACGAATTAATTAACGGCAACTTGGTGATTGTGCCGATCAATGGACAAGTATTGAAAAATCCATTTTATACCCCACCCGGCCCGGCTGAACATATGATTTTGATTATTGGCTATGATTTCCAAACCAAAGAATTTATAACCAATGACGCAGGCACGCGGCACGGAGAAAAATATAGATATGATGAAAACAAATTCTATGATGCAATCCGCGATTATCCCACCGGCAACAAAGAACCGATTTTAGAAATCAAAAAGCCAATGATTGTCATCAAGCCGGATAAGTGATAAAATTAAAGTATATGGCAATTAGGATTGATGAAAATAAAATAAATGAGGTTTTGACCAGAGGGGTAGATGAGGTGATTGACAAGGAAAATTTAAAAAGAAAATTAATGTCCGGCAGAAAACTGCGGGTGAAATTGGGCATCGACCCGACCAGCCCGAATATTCATTTAGGCAGGGCAGTTTCGCTTTTGAAATTAAGGGATTTTCAGGAACTTGGGCATCAGATTATTTTGATTATCGGCGATTTTACGGGAATGGTCGGCGATACTTCGGATAAAGACAGCGAGAGGCCGATGCTTCCGGAAAAACAAGTTAAGGAAAATATGAAAACCTATGCCAAACAAGCAGGGAAAATTTTAGACATTAAAAAAGCCGAAGTTGAATACAATTCAAAATGGCTGAAAAAATTGGGATTTGCGGAAATCGGAAAATTGGCAAACCAATTTTCTTTGGGTGAATTTATTGCCAGAGAAAATATAAAAGACAGGATGGAAAAAGGAAAACCGGTTTCTTTACGGGAATTATTATATCCTTTGATGCAGGGATATGACAGCGTGGCAATCAAAGCAGACGTGGAAATGGGCGGAACAGACCAAAGATTCAATTTGCTGGCTGGCAGAACCATACAAGCGCTTTACGGCCAGGAGCCACAGGATATTTTAATGACCAATCTTATTGTCGGCACGGATAACAGGAAAATGAGTTCCAGTTGGGGTAATGCGATTAATGTAATGGATGAGCCGAAAGAGATGTTTGGAAAAGTAATGAGCACCACCGATGAATTGATTATTCCTTATTTCGAGCACTGCACTAGAGTTGATATGTGGAAAATAGATGATTTTAAAAATAAGCTGGCAACAGGAATAAATCCGCGGGACATCAAGATGGAATTGGCATATGAAATTACCAAGTTGTATTGGGGAGAAAAAGGCGCGAAAGAAGGAAAGAATTATTTTATTTCCACTTTTCAGAAAAAAAACATTCCAAATGAGATTCCGGAATTCAAACTCGCGGGAAAAAACATCATCGATGTCTTAGTAGAAGCAAAATTAGCAGAAAGCAGGGGAGACGCAAAAAGATTGATTGAGCAGGGAGCAATTGAAATTGATGGTGAACAGATAAAGACATTTGATAAAATTATAGAAAAAAACAGCGTTATCCAGAAAGGAAAGAGGTTTTTTGCAAAGATTATTTAGGTATGCTATACTGATTTTATGGAAAGAAAGAGATTAACTTTCTTTATTTTAATAGCTGTTTTAATCGGCATTATTTTTGGCGTAGTGATTTGGAAAATTTTAAGCCCCAAGCTCGGCGAGGGAGCTTTTTATTATCGTCTGGATGGCGATAAAGCCAATCTTTTTCTGCTTGACAACAAGGGTGAGGGAGAAAAAATTGTAACTGTTCCAGCCCAAGAAGTTGATTTGGGCAAATACAAGCCGCCGAAGAATTCCTTTGTTTCGTCCGATAACAGATATTTGATTTACTTGCAAAAAACCAAAGAGGAAGCAATAGGAGATATCGGCAATAATATGACAGCCGTCAGAAATTTCTACGAACCGATATTGGTCAATTTAAAAACCGGAGCCGAGAAGAAGATTAACCAGCAGATTGATGCTTCAGGATTGGTTTTTTCTTTGGATAGCAGTCAAATTGCCTGGATAAAGGAAATCAAGGAATCAACTTTTGAGGAAATAGAAAAGAGCCAGAAAAAACGGGAATTATGGATAAGCAGGATTGATGGCGAAAACGCCCAACTTTTAGCCACTTTTGATGAAAAAGTTGTGCTTCTGAAAAGATGGAGCGACGACTATATTTATTTTCAGGGAGTTTATGGCATCAATTATTCAAGTTTGGGCAGGATAAATATTTCCACCAAAAAAATTGAGCATATTTTGCCGGAAAAATGCGATAAAGAATTAAGTAATTGTCAGAACATAGAGCTTTCTCCTTCGGGCAGAATGTTTCTTTACGAAATTTACACCAAAAAAGACGATAAAGAAATTACCGAATTATACTTAGGCGATTTTGAATCCAGAAAATATAAACCAGTTTTGACCACTGACAGAATCAGCGACAAACGTTGGCTGGACAACGAAAAAGGATTTTTCTACACAGAACAGGAAATGACGAGAGATGAGGGGGTTAGGGAAACAATTCATCTGGTTGACCTGTATAAGGAAACGGAAAAAGAAATATACAAAGGAAGCTATGTCAGTCAGTTGGTTTATAGCGAATCGGAAAATTATTTGTATTTTTTGGAGAGCGATAACAGTGATGAAGTAAACAGATTTAAATTGATGAAATTAAATATTAAGAACCAGAAAGCAGACACGATTTTAGTTGAGAACTATAATAATATTTTGTTATTGCAATAATGTTTTTGCAATTTCCAAAAAATTTTTATTGGGGCACGGCAACATCAGCGTATCAGGTGGAAGGAGGAATAAAAAATGACTGGTCAGAAGCCGGAGAAAAGTATGATGCAGGGCGAGCTTGCGACCATTATAACAGGTTTGAAGAAGATTTTGATTTAGCCCAATCAATGCATAACAATGCTCACAGATTTTCAATCGAGTGGGCGCGCATTGAACCAGAGCAAGGAAAGTTTGACCAGGAGGAAGTTGAACATTATAGAAAGGTTATTTTGGCTTTGCGTGAGAGGGGATTAGAGCCGTTTGTGACCTTAAATCACTATACTCTACCCATTTGGTTCGCAAGGAGGGATGGATGGCTCTGTAAAGAAAATATCAAATATTTTATCCGCTACGCAGAATTTTTAGTAAAAAGCTTACCGCAGGTAAAATTCTGGATTACTTTTAATGAACCATATTTATATTCATCTTTTTCTTTTTTTGAAAAGCGCTGGCCGCCTTTTGACAAAAACTTCTTTAAGTTTTTGAAGGTTTTAAATAATCTACTTGATGCCCACAACAGAACCTATCAGATGATTCATAAAAATTTTTCTGGCAAAATGGTCGGGATGAGTGAATTTGTTATGTTTTTTTCCGGATTTTTATCTCCCGTTAAATATATTAGACATTCCTATTTTTTAAACAAAATTAAGAATCATCAAGATTTTTTTGGTTTGGATTATTATCTTCACCATTCGTTATCCGAAGTGTTAAAACTTTCTGATAGAGAAAAAACCGATATGGGTTGGGAAATTTGCTCAGAAGGCATTTACCATGTTTTAAAAGATTTGAAAAAATATAACAAGCCAATTTATATCACAGAAAACGGTTTAGCTGATGCTAAAGATGAAAAAAGAGAGAAGTTTATAATCAACCATCTTAAATGGACTCACAAAGCAATAGAAGAAGGCATTAATGTGCAGGGATATTTTCATTGGTCTTTATTGGATAATTTTGAATGGGACAAGGGTTTTGAACCGAGATTCGGATTGGTTAAAATTGATTACAAAAATAATTTAAAAAGAATCCCTCGTCCCAGCTCTAAAATTTACGCGGAAATTTGTAAAAATAACGGAATAAACATATTATGATTTGGTTAATTTTATTGGCAATTGCTTATCTTTTTTACGCCGTAGTTTTTATATTGGACAAATATATTCTTACCCGGCCAATGCCGGATCCGGTGGTTTACGCTTTTTGGGTTTGTTTTTTGGGAATATTCGTTTTGGGTTTGGTGCCGATTTTCGGTTTTTCTTTGCCCAATAGCCAAGAAATTTTTTGGAGTTTAATAGCCGGGGTTTCACAATTGGTCGGACTCATTCTTTTTTATCGAGCATTGAATAAAAGCGAAGTGAGCAGATTGGTTCCTTTTGTTGGAGCAATCAGTGCAGTATTTATTTTAATCTTAAATTCCATATCAATTCATGAATTTTTAACCGGAAAACAGATTATTGCTTTTATTATTTTGGTTTTTGGAAGTTTGGTTATCGGATTTAGAAAAAAAGAATTTTTCGGCAACGGCATTTTGGCTCCGGCTTTAATTTCTTCTTTTCTTTTCGCCGTTTTTTGGGTAATCACCAAGTATTTGTTTTTGGGAACCGATTTTGTCAGCGGTTTGGTTTGGGTGAGGATTGGCGTAGCAATAATATCGTTGTTTCTGCTATTCTCAAAAAAGAACCGCCAGGCGATATTTTCCAAGATTAAAGAAACAAAACTCAAAACAACTGGATTTTTCATGCTCGGAAGGGGATTAAACGTTGTTGGAAGCTTGTTTTTCTACGGAGCAGTTTTTTTGGGAAGCGTGACCCTGGCCAATGCCTTGCAGGGACTCCAATATGTTTTTGTCTTGATTCTGGCTTTGTTATTATTCAAAAAGATTCCAGACCTGAAAGAGCAATTTAGCAAGGAATACTTGATTCAAAAGATTACGGCTATAGTTTTAATTTGTACGGGATTATTTATTTTACTAATATAAAAATATGCCAAAGAGAATTTATTTTGATTACGCGGCTACTACTCCGATAGATAAAAGTGTTCTGCAAAAAATGATGCCGTATTTAAAGAACAAATACGGCAACGCCTCCTCTCTTCATAAATTCGGGCAGGAAGCGAATAATGCTCTTGATGAAGCCAGAGAAAGGGTGGCAAAATTTTTAAATTGCAAGCCAGCGGAAATTATTTTTACCGGCTCTGCTTCGGAAAGCGACAATTTGGCGATTCGGGGCGTGATTAAGGCAATTAAAAAAAAGAAGCAGGCGGGCGAAAGGATTCACGTAATTACTTCAAAAATCGAGCACAAAGCAGTTTTGGAAACCTTTAAAGACATTGAAAAGGATGGAGCAAGGGTGGTTTATCTGCCAACAGGAACTGATGGGCTGATTAATTTAGACGACCTTCGGGCTGAAATCACCCCGGAAACCGACTTAATTTCCATAATGTACGCCAATAATGAAGTTGGTTCTATTCAACCGATCAAGAAAATTGGAGAAATCGTGGCGAAAATCAATAAAAACGAAGAACATCCTGTTTATTTTCATACTGATGCGGCTCAGGCAGCCAATTGGCTGGATTGCGATGTCGGAAAATTAGGTGTGCATTTACTTACTTTATCCGGACACAAAATTTACGGGCCAAAAGGAGTGGGGGTTTTGTATGTCAAAGAAGGAACGCCGATTTTGCCGATTATCTTTGGCGGAGACCAAGAATGGAAATTAAGGGCAGGCACGGAAAATATTGCCAATATAGTGGGAATGGCCGAGGCAATCAAGAAAATCAAACACACAAAATCAGAATTTATGGAAATGGCTAAAATGCGAGACATGCTGGTTAAAGGAGTTTTATCTAATGTCCAAGGAAGTAAGATAAATGGTCCAAAAAAAGAAGAAGACGGATTGCCGAATATTGTAAATTTCAGTTTTCTGGGGGTCGAGGGAGAAAGTTTGGTTATCGCCTTGGACCAACAGGGAATAGCGGCTTCTACCGGCTCTGCTTGCACTTCTACGGCTTTAATGCCATCACATGTTCTGATTGCTATGGGACTTATTGATTTAGACGCGCATTCGAGTTTGAGAATAAGTTTGGGAAAGTACACCACAATTCAGGAAATAAATAAATTTATTAAAACATTGCCCAAGATAGTTGAGAGATTAAGAAAAATATCTGGTCGGTAATTTTATGTATAACAAAAAAATCATCCAACATTTTTCTCATCCAAGATTTTTTGGGAAAATAAAAAATCCCGATGTTATTGGCAAAGCCGGTAATCCGCGCTGCGGGGATTTGTTGACTCTGTATTTAAAATTCAGCAAGCAGAAAGCAGGTAGCAGGAAGCAGGAAATAATAAAGGATATTAAATTTGAAACATTGGGCTGCGCAGCCGCGATTGCCGCATCCGACATGGTTTGTGAATTGGCAAAAGGAAAAACAATGGAACAAGCCCTAAATATTTCTTTTCAGGATGTTTCCAGCGAATTAGGGACATTACCGCCATTAAAAATTCACTGCGCTCAGTTAGTCACTGAAGCGCTTAAAGACGCAATTAATAAATATCATCCTTCGCATAAAGCTACGGATGACGAGCAAGTAAATTTATGAAAATACAAATACAAAAATTCCAGAAGTTTTTAGTCCCGATAATCATTATTCTGATTGCCTTGGCAGTTGCGCAGGGGCTTTATTATGCCAAAAACGGTGGAGGTATGCGCGCAATTTCCAAGGACAAAGCAGCGGAAAAAGCAGTCAATTACATAAACGCCAATTTTATGGAAAGCGGAACAAAAGCAGAGCTGAAGAGTGTTGAAGAATCAAATGGCGTTTATAAAATCCAGTTAAGCATAGGCAGTAACAGTTATACTTCTTATATTACCAGAGATGGTAAGATTATTTTCCCGGAAGGCATGGAACTTCCGGAAGAAATCGTTGCAGCTGGTTCCGAGACGCAGGATATTCCCAAAAAAGACAAATCAGTGGTTCAATTATTTGTGATGAGTTTCTGCCCTTATGGAAACCAGGCAGAGGAATTGATGATGCCGGTTGTTGATTTATTGAAAGATAAAGCGGATATCAAATTGCATTACGTAATTTATGAAAATTATCAGGGCGGCGGCACGGATTATTGCATGAGTAGCGGCAAATATTGTTCAATGCACGGAATTCAAGAAGTACATCAAGATGTCAGGGAATTGTGCGTACAAAAATATCAGGGAGACAAATTCTGGAATTTCGTGAAACAAATAAATGCTTCTTGCACAGCGCAGAATGTTGATACTTGCTGGGAGGGCGTTGCTTCGAAAACAGGAATTGATGTTAATAAAATTAAAACCTGTCAAGCCAATGAAGCAACTACTTTATTAAAAAGCGAAGTTGAGTTGAATACAAAATATGGAATTAGCGGTTCGCCGCAACTGATTATTAACGATATTGAATTCAACGGGAACAGAAGCGCTGAAGCATTCAAGACCGCAATTTGTTCAGGATTTAATACTGCGCCATCAGAATGTTCCACGAGTCTGGGTACTGATTCCGGCACAACTCCCAGTGGCGGCTGCCAGTAATTATGAAAGAGGCATTGTTGTATAAAAAATTAACCTCGCCAGGAGGCGGGCCAAATAAAAACGTTCAGTGCAATGCTTGTAATCATCATTGTGTAATTTTAGAAGGGAAAAGAGGAATTTGTGGAGTAAGGGAAAACCAAAATGGAAAATTATATAGTTTGGTTTATGGCAAGATAATTGCTAAGCATATTGACCCAATTGAGAAAAAGCCCTTGTATCATTTTTTACCAGGGACTTTTTCTTTATCTATTGCCACGGTTGGCTGCAATTTTCGATGTTTGCATTGCCAGAACGCGGAAATATCCCAGTTCAGTCCCGACCGCGGTCCCGACCCAAGTCGGGACTATGGTCGGGATAAAACTCCTCAACAAATCGTGCAAGATGCAATAGACAATAAATGTCCCAGTATTTCCTATACCTATACCGAACCGACTGTTTTTGTGGAATTCGCCTTGGATTGTATGAAATTGGCGCACGACCCCGAAGGACTCTTACCCCAATCCGCAGGCTTACAGCCTGGCGCTCTTGGGGAGCGAGCCTACGGGGCAGGGAAAGGATTAAAAAACATTTGGGTATCTAACGGATACATGACTAAGGAGTGTTTAGACTTAGTCGGTCCTTATTTGGATGCGATTAATGTTGATTTAAAAGCATTTACCGAGGAATTTTATCAAGAGGTTTGCGGAGCAAGATTACAGCCGGTTTTAGATAATTTAATTGATATTAAAAAAAGAGGTATTCATTTAGAAATTACTACTTTAATAATTCCGGGCAAAAATGATTCGGAAAAAGAATTAAAGGGAATTGCTGAATTTATCAAAAAAGAATTAGGTGATGATGTTCCTTGGCACGTGAGCAGGTTTTTTCCGTATTACAAAATGATGAATGTTCCTCCAACCCCGGTCGCAAAAATCCTTCAAGCAGTCGAAATCGGAAAAGAGGCGGGATTAAAATACGTTCACGCCGGGAATATATAAATGGTATAATTAAAGCATATGAAAAAAGCTATTATTTTTATAGTTTTAATTGGGTTTTTAATGACGCCTATTTATTTTTTGGCATTTCCGCCTCGCTTAGCGCGAGTTGAGGCAGGGTTTCCCAATGATTTGCCAGGGCCGAAGATTTCTCCGGATAGTAAATTATATTTTTTGAAAATCTGGTGGGAAAAATTAGTTTTATTTTTTACTTTTGACTCGGCAAAAAGAGCGGAAGAATACAAGATATTTGCCGAAAAGAGAGCTGCCGAGGCAAAAGAAATGATTATAAAAGGAAAACCCGCCATAGCCGATAAATTAAAAGGAGTTTACCAGGCATATTTAAATAAGGCTAAAGACGCGCTGAACAAGGCGATCCAAAAAGCCGTTGACAAGCAAAAAGAAAATTTAAAACAGCAATTAGAGGAGAAACTTGATGAAATAATGCAAAAAATTAAGGATTCGCTAAATATATAAGTTTATGGTGAGAGTGTTTTCTACCCCAAGTTGTCCATATTGCGCGGCATTAAAAAGTTTTTTAAAGGAACACAATATTGAATTTAAGGATATTGATGTTGCGCAGGATTTGGAAGCGCAAAAAGAGATGATTGAGAAATCCGGTCAATATGAAGTTCCGGTAGTTGATATTGACGGCGAAATTATTGTGGGATTTAATCAAGAAAGAATTAAACAATTATTAAAAATATGATTTACGATTTAATCATTATCGGTGGAGGGCCGGGAGGAATTACTGCGGGGATTTACGCTGCGAGGAAAAAATTAAAAACACTTTTGATTACCAAAGAATGGGGTGGACAGGTGATTAAAGCAAACGAAATCGAGAATTGGCCGGGAACAAAAAAGATTTCCGGCACGGACCTAATTAAGCAAATGACCGAGCATCTGAAAAAATTTGAAATTGAAATCAAAGAAGGGAAAGAAGTGATTGATTTGGATAAAAAAGGCGATAATTTTTTTGTGCGGGACAATGACCAGGAATACGAAGCAAAAGCAGTAATTCTTGCCACAGGCAAAATTCCGCGTACGTTGAATATTCCGGGCGAAGAAGAATTTAAAGGCAAAGGTGTGAGTTTCTGCGCGACTTGCGATGCGCCATTATTTAAAGATAAGGAAGTAGCGGTAATTGGCGGAGGGAATGCCGGCTTTGACACAGCAATGGATTTGGTCAAATACGCGAAAAAGATTTATGTTTTGGAATTTCTGGAAGAAATGAAAGGCGACCCTATAACCAAAGAAAAATTAGCCCAGACAGGAAAAGTGGAATTTATTACCAATGTCGCAGTTAAAGCGATAAAAGGCAAAAAACCTGCCCCGTACCGAGCCGAAGGCTCTGGTTCGGGGTTCGTTGAAAGCTTGATTTATGAAGACAGAAAAACCAGCGAAGACCATGAAATTAAAATTGACGGAGTTTTTATCTCCATTGGTATGATGCCGAAAGTCGGGTTTGCGCAGAAATTAGTTGAATTGAATAAAATTGGAGAAATTGTCATTGATAAAGATAATTACACAAAAACGCCGGGAGTTTTTGCTGCTGGCGATATTACGGATATTAAATACGAGCAAATTGTCATTGCCGCGGGCGAAGGCGCAAAAGCCGCTTTGGCAGCAACAGAATATTTGAAAAATAAATAACAAAGGAGGTGTACATTGGAAAGATCGTCAAAAGACAAATATTACTTAGGAATTGCCAGAGAAGTTGCAAAAAGGGGTACATGTCGTCGTCGACGTTCGGGCGCTTTAATTATACGCGATGATCAGATTGTGGCTACCGGCTATACGGGGTGTCCGCGAAAAACAAGAGATTGTTTTGAACGTGAAGAATGTCTGCGAGACAAATTAAGCATTCCGTCTGGTCAGCGCTATGAATTGTGCCGAAGCGTTCATGCAGAACAGAACGCCATTATCAATGCTGCCCGAGCAGGAGTAAGTTTGCTTGGCGGAGATATATACATTTTTGGAGAAACCGCCCAAACTGAAGAACCGCTGGATTCTTTCCCTTGTTTTATCTGCAAAAAGATGATTATCAATGCTGGGCAGCGAAGAGTAGTTTGTTCGACAAAGGAAAGAGAGATAGCCGTTTTTAAAGTAGAAGATTGGGTGAAGGAATGGCAGGAAGGAGACATTATCGACGACAAAACTCAATACGGAGTTCCTTTTAAGGGTTGAAGACGAGCCCCGCAGGTGCGGGGCTTTTTATATTCAATTAAAAATGATAGGATAAAATTATGGCGAATAAATATGAGCCGACAATCGGACTGGAAATTCATGTGGAATTAAAGACCAAAACAAAAATGTTTTGTTCTTGCTTGAATGACCCTCTTCAAAAAGAGCCGAATGTTAATATTTGTCCGATTTGCACTGCCCAGCCAGGCAGTTTGCCGGTTATTAACGAAGAAGCAATCCACAGCGTGATAAAGACCGGTTTAGCGTTAAATTGCAAGATTAATGAAAAGACCTGGTTTGAAAGGAAGAATTATTTTTATCCCGACCTCCCCAAGGGATATCAGATTTCACAATACGAAGCGCCGATTTGTTCTGGTGGAAAATTAAATGGCATAAGAATCAGAAGAATACACTTAGAAGAGGATACCGGAAGATTATATCATTCTGTACGTACTTCAACTACGCCAGGCGTAGTTGCAATAGACAAAAGTTTTTCTTTAGTTGATTATAATCGCGCAGGAGTGCCGTTAATGGAATTAGTTACAGAGCCGGATATTAATTCAGCAGAACAGGCAAAAAACTTCGCCCAGGATTTGCAATTGATTTTTAGATATTTGGGAATTTCCGACGCTGATATGGAAAAAGGGCAAATGCGCGTTGAAGCGAATATTTCCCTGAATATGGGGACAAAAGTTGAGGTAAAGAACCTGAACTCTTTTAAGTCAGTGGAAAAAGCGATTGAATATGAAATCGAAAGGCAAAAAGAAGTTTTGGAAGACGAAAAAGAGGTTATTCATGAGACCTGCGGATGGAATGACGGCAAGCAGGAAACATTTTCTCAAAGAATAAAAGAAACATCGGAAGATTATCGTTATTTCCCCGAGCCGGATTTACCGCCATTGAATTTAAACAAAGATGATATCGAAAAATTAAAAGCAGAAATTCCGGAATTGCCAATGGCAAGAAAAGAAAGATTTGTTAAAGAATATAAATTAGCGGAGAAAAGCATTGAAGTATTGGTGAGCTTCAAACATTTGGGCGATTTTTTTGAGCAAACAATCAGCGAATTGGAAACGTGGCTTGAAGCAGGAAAAATCAAGACCGATTTGGAGCCGTTGATTAAATTGACTGCGAATTATATTATTACCGAGTTTCCTAAATTTGTGCCAACAACTGGTGAAATAAAAATTACTGCGGAAAATTTCGCCGAACTTATTTATTTAACTTTTATTGGCGAGATTTCTTCAAGCGGGGCTCAAGAGGTTTTAAAAGAAATGTTTAAAACTGGCGCAGACCCGTCGCAAATCATTGAGAGCAAAAATTTAAAACAGGTAAGCGACGCAGGAGAATTGGAAAAAATTATTGATAAAATAATAAAAAATAATCCCGCAGGAGTTGAGGATTATAAAAAGGGAAAAGAAACTGCTTTGCAATTTCTTATTGGTCAAGCAATGCGCGAATCAAAGGGCAAAGCAAATCCAAATATCGCAGGAGAGATAATTAAGAAAAAATTAGGATAAAAAATTTAAAATAAAAAAGATGGGCGAATCGAGAGTTCTCGATTCGCCCGTTCGGCGTTCGTTATCGGCTTCAGCTCTTAAAGGTGCTGAAGCTGGTCCAGAGGGGATTGATTGCCTTTTTACTCCGTAGATCAGACATGGTGGGGAGAAAGAGCAGGTTTCCACCTTCGCACTTGAGCCACATCCCCTTATTTTCGATCCAGAGTACGCGGTAAGGTCGGCCCTTGAGAAACATCCCGCAACTGGCGGTCTTGATGCATTTGATCAGACATCCGGGCCTGATCAGTCCCTTACGGAACATCCGCAACATGGTCTTAACCATAATAGAACCTCCTTAATTTTAAAATGTTTATCCCCTGGGATACACATCAATCATATACCCATTACATATTTCTGTCAAGTGTTCAGAAAATTCTTAACCATTCTATTCGCTTCAGAGTAATTTTCAATCCAGTTTGTTCTTTTGCCCGGATATTTGTTAAACCAAGTCATTTGGCGTTTGGCGAATTGATAAGTACCCGCCACAATCTTTGAATGTAGGCGGGCCCGCCTGCTTTCCGCTGATTCAGCGGGTTGCGGCGGGTTTTTTAACCATTCCTTGTATCCAATCGTATTTCTAAGCACAATGGTTTCTCCATGTTTTTTTACAAGTCCTTCAACCTCTTTTTCCAGTCCGGATTTTATCATTTTATCAATTCTTTGATTGATTCTTTGTTTTAATCCTGGTAAAGATTGTTTGATTCCCAAATATAAAACATCGTATTGCGGATGGGTTTGAATTTGCGGAATTGGCTTTCCTGTTTTTAAAACGATTTCAATTGCCCTGATTAATCGGCGTTTATTCTTTACATCAATATTTTGAGCTCGATTTGGGTCAAGTTTTTTCAGTTGTTTAAATAAATCCTCAGCACTTTTCTTTTCTAATTCCTTTCTTAATTTCCAATCAGGTTCAACTTTTGGAATATCCAAATTTTCAACAATCGCCTGAATATAAAATCCTGTTCCACCGCAGATAATCGGGATTTTTCCTTTTTTATAGATTTTATCAATCGCTTCAAGGGTTTTTTCTTTGTATTCAGCTATTGTAAATTGTTTTTTTGGATTTGTAATATCAAGACAATAATGGGGGATTCCTCGCATTTCTTTTTTGGTAATTTTCCCCGTACCAATATTCATTTCTTTGTAAATTTGCCGGGAATCAGCAGATATAATTTCTCCATTGAATTTTTTGGCTAATTTTAAAGCTAAATCAGATTTGCCGGAAGCAGTTGGACCAAGTATTACAATTAGTTTCGGGCGTTCATTTACCAATTTTTCCAAAATCCTCCATCTGCGTTTTTTTTCGGATAAAGGCACATTGTCTTTAAATCGAGCTGCAGTAGTTCCAACTCTGGCTGAGTATTTATTAATATAAGCCATACTAAAACCGACTTTTTTAAATAAATTTACGGTATTCTGAAATTGTTTTTCAGTTTCCCCAGGGAATCCCACGATTACATCAGTGGTAATTCTGGCTTCGGGGATTTTCGCTTTTATTTTTTGGATTAGATTTAAATATTTTTCCGCAGTGTATCCGCGGTTCATTTCTCTTAAAATTTCATTGTCTCCGCTTTGAACTGGCAAATGGATTTCCTTGCTGATTTTTTCACATTTAGCAATAGTATTTATCAATTCGTCCGACATATCCTTGGGATGCGAGGTCAAAAATTTGATTTGAAAATTTCCGGGCAATTTATTAATTTTTCGCAAAAGTTGGGGAAAGCCGTATTGACCCGCCTTGCCGTCGGGCAGGTAAGAGTTTACATTTTGTCCCAATAAAGTTATTTCTTTATATCTTTGCTTGCCCCGCTCAGCGGGGTTGATTAAGTTTTTTATCTCGTCAATAACTTCTTTGACTGAACGGGAAATTTCTTTGCCGCGAACATAAGGCACGACACAATAAGAGCAGAAATTATCGCATCCAGTCATTATTGGTACATAAGCTGATTTCGGATTTGTGTGTTTTGGTTGGAGTTCCAAGTAATTTTTTCCGAGGAATTTATTAATCGATAAAACTTCGTCGAAAAACTCCAAAAATTTCTTTTTGTCGTTTTTAATTACGCAACCAGTGAGAATTTTTTTGGCTTTTAGATTTTTAAATTTCTTCTTTAATCCAAAAATTCTATCAATTGCGCTTTGGCGTACAGAACAAGCGACAACCACAATTAAATCAGCCCTTTCCATATCGGGGGCTGATTTATATCCTTTATTTTCTAAAAATTCAGCAATTCGTTCAGAATCACTTTCGTTCATTTGGCAGCCGTAAGCTTTTACAAAATACTTCATATTTTTTCATTCCAATATCTCCTTTTTCTCTGGTTCTTACGCGCACGGATTTGGATTTTATTTCTTCGTCGCCAACAACAAGCATATAAGGAATTTTCTGCATTTCTCCTTCGCGGATTTTCTTGGAAACGGTTTCGTTCTCGTCTTTGACTTTTATTCTGAATCCTTTTTCTGCCAAATCTTTGCCGATTTGTCTGACATATTTTTCATGGCGCGAGCCAACCGGAATTACATAAATTTGAATAGGAGAAAGCCAAAAAGGTATGGCTCCAGCGTAATGTTCAAGCAGAACGCCAATAAATCTCTCTATCGAACCAAGCAAGGTACGATGCACCATATAAGGTCTTTGTTTCTTGCCTTTATCGTCAATATAAACCAAATCAAATCTTTCCGGCAGATTAAAATCAAACTGCACAGTGGTGCATTGCCATTCCCTGCCAATTGCGTCCTTGATTTTAATGTCAATTTTCGGGCCATAGAAAACACCCCCGCCTTCATCAATTTTGTATTTCAGCTTTAATTTATTCAGAGCATATTTCAAGGTCCTGATTGCTTTATCCCAATTTTTGGGAGTTCCTACATATTTTTCAGGTCTGGTTGCCAAATAGATATTGAGATTTTTAAATCCGAAATTATTTAAAAGTTTGATGCCGAATTTTACAGCCCTCATTACCTCATCGCTTAATTGTTTTGGAGTGCAGATAATATGAGCATCATCTTGGGTAAATCCGCGAACTCTGACCAGACCATGCAGCACGCCCGAGCGCTCAAATCTGTAAACCGTGCCCAATTCCGCCCATCGAATAGGCAGGTCTCTGTAGCTGCGGCTTTTGGTTTTGTAAATTTTCATATGAAAAGGGCAATTCATTGGTTTTATCAAATATTGGTCGCCTTCAACCTCCATCGGTCCAAACATATTTTCTTTGTAAAAACCGGTATGACCGGAAGTTTGCCAGAGTTTTATTCTTCCGACATGCGGAGTGTCAACTATTTCATAGCCGTTTTTTAAATGTTCATTAACCCAGAAATTTTCAATAATCCCTTTTAATATTGTTCCTTTGGGATGCCATAAAATTAGCCCCGGGCCAACTTCCTCGTCAATACTGAATAAATCCAGTTTTTGGCCAAGAACTCGGTGGTCGCGCTTTTCTGCTTCCTCAATTTGTTTTAAATAAGCATCAAGCTCTTTTTTGGTTTCAAATGCCACGCCATAAATTCTCTGCAACATTGGGTTTTTTTCACTGCCCCGCCAGTAGGCGCCGGCAATTTTGGTAAGTTTAAATCCATCCGGATTTATTTCTTTTGTTGATTTTACGTGCGGTCCGGCGCATAAATCTACGAAATCCCCGCTTTTGTAAATCATTAACTTTGAATTTTTGACTTTTGACTTTTCATTTACGAGCTCGAGCTTGTACGGCTGTCCAGCAAATAATTTCTTCGCTTGTTCTTTAGTGGCAAAACTTTTCTCAAATTTAATATTCTGTTTTATCAATTCTCGCATTCGTTTCTCAATTTTCGGCAAATCTTCCGGGGTTAGGGCTTTATCCAGTCCGAAGTCATAATAAAAACCATTTTCAATTGTCGGCCCAATGCCAAATTTAACATTCTTAAAAATATCTTGAACGCTATGCGCCATAATATGGCTTATCGAATGGCGAATATTATTGATTTTTGATTTCTTCTGCTTCATCGCAAAGGATTTTGAGTTGGTCGTCTTTATCGGTTAAGCGACCAGTTAAAATTATTATTTTTCCTTCCTGCCAAATAATTGGATTTTGTTCCAATGTGCCGGCAAAAACCAGAGTTTCAATATTTCCGGTTAAATCTTCCAATTTCACAAATAGCATTGGCTTGCCGGATTTGGTAATAAATTTGGTGATTTTCGTGATTACACCCGCAATTTTAACTTTACTATCTTTTTTCTCTTTGGGCAAGTCCTTGATTTGAATCGCTTTTCCCTTGAGTAAATCAGCATGGTTGCTTAGCGGATGTTCAGAAATATACATTCCCAATAATTCTTTTTCCCACTGAATTTCTTCGCTTAACAATTTTCTTTTTCCGTTGTTGTTTCCTTCCGAATAAAGGAGATGATTATTTTTATTATTTATTGATTCTTCGCCGAACAAGCTTTTTTGTCCGAATTTTTTTGTTTTTTGTGATTCTCTCGAAAATTCAAGCAAGCTTTCCAATTGTTCCAACAATTCTTTTCTCGGCGCTAAATTATCAAAGGCTCCGGCGCGAATCAAGCTTTCCAGGGATTTTTTGTTGATTATAGCGGACTCGCCGGGCAGGGGAGCAAGCCGAGTCAAAAAATCAGCCATTGTTTTGTATCGCCCGTTTTTTTTTCTTTCCTCAACAATCGCCCCAACCACATTGTGTCCGACATTTTTGACTGCTGCCAAGCCAAAACGGATGGACTTCGGAGGAATGAGTGTAAAATTATCAAAACTTTCATTAATGTCCGGGGGTAGAACCCGAATATCGTGTTTTTTAGCATCATCAACCAGAATATTGATTCTGTCCAAATCTTTTTCATCGGCTTGCATCAAGGCAGTGATAAATTCTTCGGGAAAATTTGCTTTTAAGTAAGCGGTCTGATAAGCGATTAAAGCATAACAAGTGGCATGGCTGCGGTTAAATCCGTATTGGGCAAATGGTTCAACAAAATCCCAGATTTTCTGGCCGATTTCCCGAGGAATCTCGTTTTTTTCCATGCCGTCAATCATTTTTTCTGCTTGCTGGTCTAATAATTTTCTGATTTTTTTGCCTACTGCTTTGCGTAGAACATCTGCTTCGGACATCGTAAATCCACCAAGGTCTTTGGCAATCTGCATCAATTGTTCCTGATAGATAGCAATACCACAGGTGTTTTTCAAAATCGGCTCAAGTTTGGGGTGAATATATTTGATTTCTTTTTCTCCATGCTTTCGGGCAATGTATTCCGGGATTAAACTCATCGGACCCGGACGATACAAGGCAACCATGGCAATAATATCTTCCAATTCATTGGGTTTTAATTTTTGCAGATATTTTCTCATACCCGATGATTCCAACTGAAACACCCCGACTGTATCGGCTTTTCTGAAAAGTTCAAAAGTTTTTTTATCACCCAAAGGAATATTATCAATATCTATTTTTATATTCCTCAGTTTTTCTATTAAATTTATTGCGGTTTCAATGGTTGTCAAATTTTTTAATCCGAGAAAATCTATTTTTAAAAGTCCCAAAGATTCAATGCTGTGCATTTCATATTGGGTGACAATGATATTGTCATCTTGAGTCGGGTGCTGGAGGGGCACGAGCTTATCAATCGGCTCGCGAGTAATCACTACTCCGGCGGCATGAGTTGAAGCGTGTCTGGCAACGCCTTCGAGTTTTTGGGCAACATCAATCAGAATTTTTGCCTGGTCATCGGTGTCGTATGTTTGAGAAAGTTCAGAAACTTTTTCCAATGATTCTTTCAATGTCATGCCAAAAGGAATCATTTTTGCAATCTGGTCGCAGAAAGCATAAGTGTAGCCGAGAGCGCGGCCAGCATCACGAATTGCCGCGCGGCTGGCCATTGTTCCAAAAGTGATAATTTGCGCAACGTGGTCCTCGCCGTATTTTTGAGTCACATATTGAATTACTTCATCGCGGCGAGTGTCGGCAAAATCCAAATCAATATCCGGCATACTGATTCTATCGGGGTTCAAAAATCTTTCAAAAAGCAGATTATATTTTAACGGATCAACATTGGTAATGTTCAACAAGTATGAAACCAGAGAGCCGGCTGCGGAGCCGCGACCAGGACCAACCACAATTCCTTGATTTTTCGCCCAATTCACCAAATCTTGAACAATCAAGAAATAGGAGGCGAATCCGGTTTTTTTTATTGCTTCCAATTCGTATTGCAAGCGATTTTTTATTTCTTCTCCGCGTTTGCCGGGAAATCTTTTTAAAAGTCCGATTTCGCACAATTTTTTAAGATAAGATTCGGCAGTTTCATTCTCGGGCAAATGAAAAAGAGGAAGTTCGATTTTGTCGAGTTCAATTTTTAAATCGCACATCTCAGCGATTTTTTGAGTATTTTCGATTGCCTCCGGAAAGCGTTTGAATGCCCTAATCATTTCATCTGGTGATTTTAAAGAATAATCCTCTCCCTTCATTGATAATCTTTCTTTTTCTTCGACGGTGTGATTTGTTTGGATGCACAATAACACATCATGCACGTCAGCGTCTTCTTTATTCAAATAATGGGTATCATTGGTAGCGACCAATGGCAGTCCGGTTTCTTTGGCCAGTTTAATCATTTTCTCATTTATCCTGACTTGGTCCAAATCATTGGGATGGTCCATGATTTCCAGATAAAAATTGTCTTTGCCAAATAATTTACTATATTCCAGGGCTGTTTTTTTTGCCTTGGCAATGTCATCAGCCAACAATGCAGATGGCACTTCGCCTTGGGGGCAGGCAGACAAGGCAATCAATCCATCGTGATATTCTTGTAATAATTCTTTATCAATTCTCGGCTTGTAATAGAATCCCTCCAGATGGGATTTGGTAACTAATTTAATTAAGTTTTGATATCCTGTAATGTTTTTTGCCAATAAAACCAAATGGTATCTAATGTCGGATTTTCCCATTGTTTTATCAAAACGACTGCCTAGAGTTAAATAAAATTCAACTCCAATAATCGGTTTGATGTCTGCGATCATTGCTTTTTTATAAAACTCAATCGCGCCATACATTGCGCCATGGTCAGTAATTGCCAATGCCTTCATTCCGCAGTTTTTCGTTTTTTCAATCAGCTCATCGATTTTCGCCAATCCATCCAAAAGCGAGTAGTGCGAGTGGACGTGGAGATGTGTAAATTCTTGTTCCATAAAATAATTATATCACAAGATAAATTTGCATCGGAAATTATTTTCTGATATTATAAAAACAATATGCCGATACCGAGACAAAGACATACAAAAGGGAGAAGGAATAGACGAAGAATACATTTGAAATTAAAAAAAAGAACACTTTCCAAATGTTCAAAATGCGGAGAGCCGATTTTACCGCACCATATTTGTTCTTTTTGCGGGTATTATAAAAACAGGGAAGTGATTGATGTCTTGGCAAAATTGGAGAAAAAAGAAAAAAAGCAAAAAGAAAAAGAGTTGAAGGAACATCAAGATGAAACCAAGGAAGCGGAAAAAGCCAGGCCATTAAATTTGGAACAATTATCAAAAAAATAATTTATGTCATCACGGCACATTGCTCGTTCAATAGTTTTACAGTCATTATACGAAGTTGATTTTAATTCCGTCCGAGGGCGAGACGGGCAAGAAAAAAATCTTGATATTGATAAAGTTTTAGAAAGAAACAAACAGGAATTCGGCGCGGGAGTCAATGAAGACGAATTTACCAATAATCTGGCGCACGGAGTTTTAAAGCATCAGTCGCAGCTTGATGAGATTATTACCAAGTCCGCGCCCGACTGGCCGCTGAATCAAATTACGATTGTTGACCGGAATGTTTTGAGAATGGGAATTTATGAATTATTATTCGGCGACAAAAATGAGGTTCCGCCAAAAGTTGCCATTAATGAGGCGATTGAACTTGCAAAGGGCTATGGTGGAGAAAGTTCGGGCAGATTTGTAAATGGAGTATTGGGAACCATTTATAGAGAAATGAAAGGAGTTGACAAAATAGAAACAAATGAACAAAACAAATAATTTATCAAAATTGGGAAAAAGCATTGGAATAAAATTTAAAAATCAGGATTTGTTGGGACAAGCATTCGTGCACAGGTCTTATCTGAATGAGAATCCCGGATGTGGATTAGAGCAGAATGAGCGACTGGAATTTTTAGGGGATGCGGTAATGGAGCTTGTGGTTACAAATCATCTTTTTAAAAATTATCCCAATAATCCCGAAGGTGACTTGACCACCTGGCGCGCAGCTTTGGTAAACAGTAAAATGCTGGCAGAAATTGCCACCAAATTGAAGTTTAATGATTATTTAATGCTGTCAAAAGGTGAAGGTCAGGATACTGGCAGGGCTCGCCAATTTATTTTAGCCAATACCTTTGAAGCGGTTGTTGGCGCGATTTATTTAGACAGGGGATTCGAAAAAGCAGAAAAGTTTTTGGAGAAGAATTTGCTCTGCGAATTTAAAAGAGTTTTAGAGCAAAAATTATATCTTGACCCCAAAAGTCATTTTCAAGAAGAGGCGCAGGGTAAAATGGGAATTACTCCAAGTTATGAATTGGTTAAAGAAGAAGGTCCCGACCATGCCAAATCATTTGAAATTGGTGTATATCTAAATGGCGATTTGATTGCTGTTGGCAAGGGTCCGTCCAAACAAACAGCCCAAGAACAAGCAGCAAAAGAGGCGTTGAAGAAAAAAGGATGGCAATAAATTTATGTTAAAAATACGATTACAAAGAATTGGGAAGAAGAATCAACCGAGTTTTCGGCTTGTTTTGGTTGAGCATACTTTCAGGCCGCAGGGAAAATATATTGAAGATCTTGGTTCATATAATCCGAAATCAAAACAAAAACAATTTAACAAAGAAAGAATTTTGCATTGGATTTCAAAAGGCGCGCAAATTTCTCCAACAGTGCATAATTTTTTGGTAGATGAAAAAATTATTGATAAACCAAAGGTGAAAGCGTGGAAGCCGAAACCCGCCGCAAATCAGCCTGTGGCTGATAAGCAGGCGGGCCCGCCAAACTCTGAAGGTGTTGGCGGGGAAGCCATTAAAGTTGAAGAGCCAGTTATTGACACACAACCAAAAATCGAGTAAGATAGAAATAACAATAGTAGCACTGCTATCATTCTGAAATGCAGAAAGGTCGGCTACTAGAAAAATCAGTAATCAGTTAATCTCAAAAAATATGGCAAAGCCAAAAGATCAGGATTTCTTAGAAGCCATTGTCGAAGGGATTGTTGATAATCCCAAAGACATCAAGATTGACAGAGTTGTTGATGAAATGGGCGTGCTTTTGACCCTAAAAGTCAACCCGGAAGATATGGGTGCTTTAATCGGTCGAGGCGGTTCTACTGCCAGAGCTATTCGAACTTTATTGAGAATAGTCGGCGCCAAGAACAGTGCCCGAGTCAATCTTAAGATCGAAGAGCCAGAAGGCGGCCAGAGGCCACCCAGAGGCGAGAAAAGGGATGTTGACAAAGTAGTTGACGACTTAAATATCTAAAAGAAATTTATAACTTGTCAAAAATCGTGCTACTATTTAATAGGGTACGATTTTTGCTTGCCCCGCTCCTGCGGGGTTGATACATTAATATGATTAGGTTCAATATTATAACTATCTTTCCCCATATATTCGAAAGTTATTTTTCAGAATCAATTATTAAGCGCGCCCAGAAAAAGGGCTTGGTTAAAATTAATGTATATAATTTGCGCGATTATACAAACGATAAGCACAAGAGCGTGGATGATAAACCTTATGGCGGAGGGCCGGGGATGGTAATGATGGTGAAGCCGATTTTTAAGGCGATTAAGAAATTGAAGAAACCCCACTACGCTAAAGCTTCGCGGGGCGGGGTAAAAATAATTCTATTTTCACCCCGAGGGAAAAAGTTTGACCAGAAAATGGCAAAAAGATTTGCGAAATTGGACAGATTAATAATGATTTGCGGGAGATATGAGGGAGTTGATGAAAGAGTGGCAAAATATATTGCTGACGAAGAAGTTTCAATAGGGGATTATGTTTTAACCGGTGGAGAGATTCCTGCAATGATTGTTGTTGATGCTGTCAGCCGTTTTATTCCCGGCGTTTTAGGAAAACACGAATCTTTGGAAGAAATCAAAGGCAGTTATCCGGTTTATACCAGACCGGAGAAATTTTTGAAATGGCCGGTGCCAAAAGTTTTATTGTCCGGCGATCATAAAAAAATAGAGGAGTGGAGAAAAAAATAAACTCGTACCTTTAAATAAATTCAATATAAAGGAGGGTTAGATGATTAACCTAAATGGAATAAGATTGAAAAACCGATTTATTGTTGCAGCGGGACCATGGAGTTTTTATTGGAAGGTTTGGCCGTTTCTTAGACCAGAGATTTTTGGAGGTTTTACTACAAACACATTTACCATTGAACCGCGAGAAGGAAATCTGAAGTTTCTGAGGGTTTTCGGCCAAAAAATCTTCCCAAAACCATGGAGCGTTGTAAGAAAAATTCCTCGTGGCTGGATTAACTCTTCTGGCTGGCGAAATCCTGGCATTGAATGGGCGGTCAAAGAATTCTACCCAGATCTCAGGAAAAGAGACACTAATATTATCTTTTCTATTGGCGGTTTCTGTGTTGAAGATTATTTAATTATGATTAGAAAATTAAATAATCTTAACTTGGCGGCCGTAGAATTAAATATTAGTTGTCCGAATGTAGGATCAGAAGTTGAATGCATCGATTTGCTAGATTTTTTCATCGCCGCGAAACATGCCAGCAGTCATCCTTTGATAGTAAAAGTTGGAACATCTCGTTATTTTCAAGCTGCTTTGATTGCCGTAGAAACAGGGATTGATGCCTTGACCGCAATAAATACCATTGGAGGATTTCATGCTGGATTAGAAAATGGTCAGGGCGGTGTTGGCGGAAGAAGAATAAAGTATATCAGTCTTGATGTTGTGGCGGTTTTAAAAAATACTTTTGATATCCCAGTTATCGCTAGTGGTGGAATTTATTCTTTCAAAGATTGTCAAGATTTTTTTAAAAGCGGAGCGGATGCCGTAAGCTTTGGAAGCGTCTTCATGTCTTATCCGTGGTTACCACCTTTAATAGTGAGAAAGGCGACAAAAGGGGCCTAGAATAAAGTCTGGGCCCCTTAAACACTTGACACGGGAATTTATTTGCGATATATATTAAGACACATAATAATTAACCCCAGTAGTACAAACCTTTGGTTTGACTACGGGGCAGGCCTAATTTATAAAATTATGCAAAAAGAGCGATAAAAATTTATTGTACTTTAAAACAGAGTTCAGTTTTTTGAGTAAGTTCAGAAATTTGAGCTCTGTTTTTAATTCGGTTCATTACAATAAAATACAGTAGTTTGTGCAAGAGTTAGGTCAAACCCCGCAGAGCGGGGCAAGTCGAATTCTTTATAGTTGTTCTGATAATTATATTATCTTATTGAGAGTTTGATTCTAGCTCAGGACGAACGCTGGCGGCGTGGATTAGGCATGCAAGTCGAATGCCGCATTTGCGGCATGGCGAACGAGTTAGTAACACGTAGGTACATCCCTCTGACTCGGGTATAACTTGCCGAAAGGCAGGATAATTCCCGATGGTGTCCGACTTCGGTCGGACTAAAGGTTTTGATGCAAATCAGAATCGGTGAGAGAGTGGCCTGCGGCCTATCAGCTAGTTGGTGAGGTAACGGCTCACCAAGGCAATGACGGGTAGGGGGCGTGAGAGCGTGTTCCCCAACGATGGCACTGAGACACGGGCCTTACTCCTACGGGAGGCTGCAGTCGAGAATCTTCCACAATGGGCGAAAGCCTGATGGAGCGACGCCGCGTGCATGAAGAAGCCCTTCGGGGCGTAAAGTGCTTTTCTGCCAGAAAAATTTTGATTGTACGGCAGGAATAAGGGGCTGCTAACCTCGTGCCAGCAGCAGCGGTAATACGAGGGCCCCAAGCGTTGTCCGGAATTATTGGGCGTAAAGCGTCTGTAGGGGGTTTGGTGCGTCTTCTGTTAAATCTCATTGCTCAACGATGGGGCTGCAGAGGAAACGGCCGAACTAGAGGGTGTGAGAGGCTGATGGAACTCATAGAGGAGGGGTGAAATCCGTTGATCCTATGGGGAACACCAAAGGCGAAGGCATTCAGCTGGTGCATTCCTGACCCTTAGAGACGAAAGCGTGGGGAGCAAAAAGGATTAGATACCCTTGTAGTCCACGCCCTAAACTATGAATACTAGCTGTCTGAAGTATCGACCCTTCAGGTGGCGAAGCTAACGCGTTAAGTATTCCGCCTGGGAAGTACGGTCGCAAGACTAAAACTCAAAGAAATAGACGGGAGCTTGCACAAGCGGTGGAGCGTCTGGTTTAATTCGACAACAAGCGAAGAACCTTACCAGGGCTTGAAATCCTAGTGAAACCCCGATGAAAGTCGGGTCTTCTACAAGGACACTAGGACAGGTGCTGCATGGTTGTCGTCAGCTTGTGGCGTGAGTTGCTCCGTTAATTCGGGTAACAAGCGCAACCCCTGTTGTCTGTTATAAGTGTCAGACGAGACTGCCCCGATACATCGGGGAGGAAGGTAGGGATGACGCCAAATCAGCATGGCCCTTTGATGCCCTGGGCAACACAGGCGCTACAATGGCCGGTACAATGGGTTGCTAAGCCGTAAGGTGGAGCCAATCCCATCAAAATCGGTCTCAGTTCGGATTGAGGTCTGCAATTCGACCTCATGAAGTCGGAATCGCTAGTAATCGCAGATCAGCTATGCTGCGGTGAATACGTTCTCAAGCTTTGTACTCACCGCCTGTCACACCAGAGAAGCCGGGGGCACCTGACATCCCCGATTTATCGGGGCTTAAGGTGAATTCGGTGACTAGGGTGAAGTCATAACAAGGCATCCGTAGGGGAACCTGTGGATGGAAATTATTTTTACTTAGTAACTTTAAAAATTACTGAGGAGTGTCGATTGAAAAAAGTTTAAAGTATCAGAACAACTATAAAGGATTTGATTAAAAAAACCGGGGTATTGCCTCGGTTTTTTTATTCAGCTTAAAAACACTTGCGCTTGTATTTATTTTCGCTGTATAATATAATCAGTTAATTTGATAATAATTAAATATGTAAAAATTATGGCAGATACAGACAAAGTTATTGCTTATTGCGTGAAATGCCGAAAAAAGCAGGAAATGAAAGATGCAAAAGAAGTACAGATGAAAGGAAAAGGAGGCCCGAGGCGAGCATTAAAAGGTGTTTGTCCGGTTTGCGGAACTGGAATGTTCAGGATTTTAGGCAAGGCATAAAGATTTTTAAAAATCTGTTCAAAATTAACCTGCGAGGGTTAATTTTGAAATGCGCAAGTAGTTCAGTGGTAGAACGCTGTCCTGATAAGACAGAGGTCGGAGGTTCGATCCCTCCCTTGCGCAAATTTTAATCGGGCCTATAGTTTAATGGTAGAACACCGCATTTGCAATGCGGAAATAGCAGTCCGATTCTGCTTAGGTCCAAAATAATTATTAATGGGCGAAAAATAAAATGGAGGAGAGGAATAATTTAGAAAGTTTTGACGAATCAAAATTAAAAAGCGAATTTGACGAAAAACAGAGTTGGGGATTGGCAACTGGAATAAACTTATATGATTGTAATCCGGAATATATCAGAAGCGCGGAAAAGATTAAAGAGTACGTTTGCAAAATTTGCGAATTAATAGAGGCAGAAAGATTTGGCGAGTGCGTGGTGGTTGATTTTGGGAAAGACCCGAAGGTGACTGGATTTTCAATGATGCAGTTAATTGAAACATCTTTAATTTCAGGACATTTTGGCATGCCCAGCAATCCTTACGCTTATCTGGATGTTTTTTCCTGCAAATATTACAACCCCAAAACCGTAATCGAATTTTCAGTCAAATTCTTTGAAGCAAAAAATTATACGTTTTATTATAAAATCAGAAAATAATTTCTTCTCCAATTTTGTAAACATCTCCAGCGCCGATGGTAAGAATGATGGTATTCTGGTCAGCACGGGATTTTAAATAATTTTCAATTTCAGAAAAATCTTTAATATATTTAGCGTTATGACTAACGCTATTTATTTTTTCTGTTAAATTTCGGGAATGAATTGAATTATCAAGTGGTTCCCGCGCAGCGTAAATATCAGTAATAATAACTTCGTCTACATTTTTAAAACTTTGCGCAAAATCATTGAATAATAATTTTGTGCGCGAATAAAGATGCGGTTGGAAAACAACAATGATTTTTTTATCGGGAAAATATTCTTTTGTTCCTTTCAGGGTTGCCTGAATCTCGGTCGGATGATGTCCGTAATCATCATAAATTTTTGCGCCATTTTCGGTTTCTCCTTTATATTCAAATCTGCGCCAAGAACCAGAATAATTTTTTAAAATTTTTCTCCCCTCGTTTTCATCCAAGCCAATCAGCTTAGCAGCGCATAGCGCCGCTTTGGCGTTTTTTAAATTATGTTCTCCGGGAATTAATAATTTGATATTTAATTCTTGTTTTGTAAAATCTACCCCTCGACTTCCCCTCGACTGCGCTCGGGGTAAACGCTCAGGACAATTCTTCAGAATATCCATAATATTATTGTCTTCGGAATTGTAAACAACATAACCATCTTCGGGAACTTTTGCTATTAGTTTTGCAAATGCTTTTTTAATGTTTTCGATATTTCCGTAATAATCCAAATGGTCGTTATCAATATTAGTAATAATTAAAATATTCGGATTCAAATTCAAAAACGATTCTTTATATTCGCACGCTTCAACAACAAAATATTTGCTTTGACCAAGTACAAAATTATCTTCCTGCTTTTTTAATAATCCGCCGACAACCACAGTCGGGTCCATGTTCCCGTAAATTAAAAGTTCGGCAATCATACAGGTAGTAGTTGTTTTGCCATGAGTTCCGGAAATAGCAATAGTATACATATTCTTGGAAATCAGTCCCAGTATTTCCGGATATGAATAAACAGGAATTTTTAATTCCTTGGCATAAACCAATTCTGGATTATGTTCATCAATAGCGGGAGAGTAGACAACCATATCCGCGTCTTGCGGCAGATTTTCTTTTTTGTGACCAATGAAAATTTTGCCCCCGATTTTTTTAATTCTTTCAGTCATTTTTCCTTGGGATATATCAGAGCCGGTTACTTTAATTCCTTTGAGTCGCGCCATTCTCGCAATTGCCGAAACTCCCACCCCGTTGATACCGATAAAATGTATTTTTTTAATTTTTTCAAACATAGTTGATTCTTAATTTTAGCACAGCAAAATTTCATTGCCAATTTGTATGTGGTATACTTATATATATGACTTTAAAAAACAAAACAGCGATTGTTACGGGAGCAAGGCAGGGGATTGGTTATGGAATTGTTAAAGCCCTGGCACAAGAGGGATGTAATGTTGTAGTCAGCGATATTATTCAGGAAGATTGCGGAAAGGTTGTGGAGGAAATAGAAAAAATAGGGGTTCAGGGTTTGGCTGTAAAATGCGATGTTTCAAAAAAAGAAGAAGTTGATAATTTAGTCAAAAAAACAATCGAGAAATTTGGAAAACTTGATATTTTGGTAAACAATGCCGGAATTTATCCCTTTGTATCTTTTATGGAGATGAAAGAATCTGATTGGGACAAAGTGTTGGATATAAATTTAAAAAGCGTATTTTTGTGTTCGCAAACAGCGGCAAAAGAAATGAAAAGTGGCGGGAAAATTGTCAGCATTTCTTCAATCGCCTCTTTTGTCGGTTTCGAGGGCTTAACCCATTATTGCGCTTCAAAAGGCGGAATAAATGCCATGATTCGAGCCTTGGCTTTGGAACTTGCTCCGAAAAAAATAAATGTGAATGCAGTAGCTCCGGGAGCAATTGATACCCCGGGCGCTGCCTCAAGCGAAGAACAAACAAAACAAACAATCGCCGCGATTCCCTGGGCAAGAATGGGAACTCCGGAAGATATCGCCAACGCAGTTGTTTTTCTTGCTTCGGAAAAAGCTGATTATATCACTGGCCAGACAATTATTGTCGATGGCGGCTGGACTTTAAGATAACTAAATTTGTGCTATAATAAAATCAAAGGTCGAGAATTAGAAATTAGAAATTAGAAATTAGAAATTTGTTAATTGATTCTATGTTAGAAATATTACGCGATTCATTAATAGAGATTTGGAAAAGTTTTATTGGGTTTCTGCCAACGCTATTGGCTGCTTTGATTGTTTTTATTATCGGCTGGCTGATTGCCATATTTTTTGGCAAAATAGTTAATCGCATTATTAAAACAATAAAGCTGGATTTGCTTCTGGAAAAATTGGGTTTCCAAAAAGCATTAGCCAAAGCAAAACTGAAATTGGATTCCGCAAAATTCTTTGAGGAATTAGTGAAATGGTTTTTCATCATCGTGTTCTTGATGACAGCAGTTGATATTCTTGGTTTGACCGAAGTAACTCTTTTCCTGAAAAGTATTCTCTATTACTTGCCGAATGTTGTAATTGCTGCGATTGTTTTATTGGCAGCAGCATTGGTTGGCAGATTAATGCAGAAATTAGTAAAGGCCAGTGCTGACACAGCCGGATTAGCGTCATCCGGTGCAATTGCCGGAATTGTGAAATGGGCGATTTTGATTTTTGGTTTTGTGATTGCCTTGACTCAATTGGGAATTGCTCCGACATTAATTCAAACAATCGTAATCGGAATAATTGCGATGATTGCTTTGGCTGGCGGCTTGGCTTTTGGATTGGGTGGGAAAGATATGGCATCTCGAATTTTGGACAAAATCAGGCAAGATTTAAGCGAAAGGTAAGATAAATCAATAAAAGGACTTGACAAGCGATTTTTTACCATTTACAATGGTAGTATTGTTAAATCTTATGAGAAAAAACCAAAAACAATTTATTAAAAAGAGCGGTTGAAAAACCTGTATTTTTCTACTTATGTTAGAGCCGCTCTTGAAAAAAGCGGTTTTTTTGTACCTTACAACTGAATAAGCAAGTAAAAATAAAGGCAAAGTAAAAATAAAGGCAATTTAGTGTTTATAAATTGCCAGCTAAATTAAGCAGGTTATTCATAAAGGTGCATGACGGATGCCTTGACATCAAACGGCGATGAAGGACGTGGCGTAACTGCGATAAGCCTCGGGGAGGTGTGTAGCAACCTTAGATCCGGGGATGTCCGAATGAGGAAACTCAATTTCGCGATAAGCGAAATTGGTCCGGTCGAATGACTGGACCGCGAACTCGGCGAAGTAAAACATTTCAGTAGCCGGAGGAAAAGAGAAAAATTTTTATTCCCTTAGTAGTGGCGAGCGAAACGGGAAGAGCCCAAACTTATTCCGTTTAGCGGGATAGGGGTAGTAAGATAGTGGTGTCGGGAGAAATCCCGGGGAGTGAACACAAAACTAAGACTTCCTTAGTTAAAAGCGGCTGGAAAGCCCTACCAAAGAAGGTAATAGTCCTGTAAGCAAAAAGGGTCTTATACTCCTTGCCATTAATCTTGAGTACTCCGACGGCATAAAGCGTCGGAGGAAACGAGCCGAACTATTCGGCCAAGGCTAAATACGTTTGATGATCGATAGTGAACTAGTACCGTGAGGGAAAGGTGAAAAGTAGCCCGGTGAGGGCGGTGAAATAGTACCTGAAATCATGCACTTACAAAGAGTCGGAGGTCCGACCTCGGTCGGACTGACGGCGTGCTTTTTGCAGAACGAACCAACGAGTTTATCGCAGGTTGTTTGTCTAAGTCCGTAAAGGACGGAGGCATAGGGAAACCGAGTGTTAATAGCGCGAATTATAAACAACATGCGTAAGACCCGAAGCCAGGCGAGCTACCCATGGCCAGGATGAAACCCCGATAATATCGGGGTGGAGGTCCGGACCCATCAGCCGTGCAATACTGTGGGATGAGCTGTGGGTTGAAGTGAAAAGCTAATCGAGCTTGGTAATAGCTGGTTCTCCTCGAAATATGTTTAGGCATAGCCTCTTGTTATTTTTTTTGGGGGTAGAGCACTGGAAAGAGTGTCATGGGAAACCTAGATATTCTTACCAAACTCCGAATACCAAAAATTTAAGCAAGGGAGTAAGACTGTGGGGGCTAAGCTCCATGGTCAAAAGGGAAACAGCCCAGATCGTCATCTAAGGTCCCAAAACTAAGTTAAGTGGGAAAAGAAGTGTCTTGTCTTACACAGATGGGATGTTAGCTTAGAAGTAGCTATCATTTAAAGAGTGTGTAATAACTCACCATTCTATATCCCGATTTATCGGGAATTATGACGAGGCGCGCTGAAAATGTAACGGGGCTCAAACTTAGTACCGAAGATACGAATTCCGATAATTAATTTTATCGGGATGGTAGAGGAGCATTTCTTGTGCTGCGAAGGTTTTGACGTGAGTCGGACTGGAGCGCAAGAAAGAGAGAATGTTGGTATGAGTAACCACAATCCCGATAAGAAATCGGGACACCGAAAGCCCGAGGTTTCCTTGGCAATGTAAATCAGCCAAGGGTTAGGCGGTCCTAAGGCAAACCCGAAAGGGGTAGTCGATGGATAGTCGGTTAATATTCCGACCCTCCGTTCATTTTTGATGAGATGACGGAATCTAGTAGTTTGAGCATTTTATTGGATTAATGTTGTTGGTTTGAGGATGCTTAATTGGTAAATCCGTTAAGCGCAAGTCCAAGAATTGACAAAAGTCCTGATTTCGATCAAGACAATTCAAACGAGCAGATTTCCAAGAAAAATCTCTAGAATTTAAATTGAGCGGATCCGTACCGCAAACCGAAACAGGTGGGCAGGGCGAGAAGCCCAAGGTGAACGGGTTAACCCTCGTTAAGGAACTCGGCAAAATAACGGCCGTAAGTTCGCAATAAGGCCTTCCCGACTTAGGTCGGGACGCAGTTAAAGATCCCTAGCGACTGTTTACTAAAAACACAGGTCCCTGCTAACTCGAAAGAGGATGTATAGGGGCTGACACTTGACCAGTGCTGGAAGGTTAACGGCGGGGGTATATGTCCCGCATTGCGGGATGTATGCTCACTGTCCGAAGCCCCAGTGAACGTCGGCGATAACTATAATCGTCCTAAGGTACCGAAATTCCTTGGCATGTAAGTTATGTCCTGCAGGAAAAGTGTAACGACTGGGGAACTGTCTCAACGAGGAGCCCGGTGAAAATGCAATGTCAGTGAAGATGCTGACTACTTGCGACAAGACGAAAAGACCCCAGGAGCTTTACTATAGCTTGGTATTGTCTTATTGTTTTTGATGCGTAGTGTAGTGGGGAGGATTTGAAGTTCCGACTTCGGTTGGAATGGATCCGCCAATGAAACACCCATCTTTAAAAATGCTAAGACTAACCTTGGTGGAAACCGAGGAACAGTGCCTGGTGGGTAGTTTTGGTGGGGCGCTAGCCTCCTAAAGAGTAACGGAGGCGTTTATCAAGGTCGGCTAACTCCGGATGGAAATCGGAGTGATAGGGCAAAGCCATAAGCCGGCTTTACTGCAAGACTGACAGGTCGCGCAGTTGCGAAAGCAGAACTTAGTGAACCGACGGATTTTTATAGAAAATCCGAAGATCATCGGACAAAAGCTACCCTGGGGATAACAGGCTGGTAGGCGCAGAGAGTCCTTATCGACGCGTCTGTTCGGCACCTCGATGTCGGCTCATCTTATCCTGGAGGTGAAGAAGCTTCCAAGGGTTTGGCTGTTCGCCAATTAAAAAGGTACGTGAGCTGGGTTTAAACCGTCGTGAGACAGGTTGGACTCCTATCTGTCGTAAGCGTGGATACTTGAGAGAATTTGACAACAGTACGAGAGGACCTTGTTGAACAAACCTCTGGTGTATCAGTTGCCCTGCCAAGGGCATCGCTGAGTAGCTATGTTTGGAAGAGATAAGCGCTGAAAGCATATAAGCGCGAAGCTCATCTCGAGATTAGGTATCATAGATTCCTAGAAGACTACTAGGTTGATAGGCTTCAGGTGTAAGTCCCGTAAGGGATTAAGCCGAGAAGTACTAATTAATCATTTTACCTGTTTAATTTTAGCTGGTAATTTATAGACATTATTTACTTGTAGAAATCGAAAAATTGTGGTCATTGTAAGGGGGTTATACTTGGGGTGCTCCACCTGATCCCATTCCGAACTCAGAAGTGAAATCCCTTAAGGCCGATGGTACCCCGATTTATCGGGGAAGAGTAGGTGACTCCCTTATAATGACCGCAATTTTACATAACCCCGCATTGCGGGGTTATGTTATTTTATTTTCAATTTGCTATAATTAGATTAATGAGTAAATATTTCAAAAAACAATTTATTATTGGATTTATATGGATTGTGATTTTTGTGGTGATTATCGGCGGGATTTATTTATTGATAAAATCCGTTGGGCCGACTTGTTCTGATGGAATTCAAAATCAAAACGAAGAAGGAATTGATTGCGGCGGAAAATGCAAACAATGCACAATAAACGAAATTCAGAAGCAGCCGGAAGTTTTATTTGCTGATTCTATTCCTACTATGGAAGGCAATTATGATTTAGTCGCAAGGATAAAAAATTCCAATATTAATTTTGGCATCGATTCATTGTCTTATGTTTTTGAATTATACGATGCCAATGGACAAATTATTGCTTCAAAACAAGGCAAAACCTATCTTTTGCCGCAGGAGACAAAATATGTTGTAGTGCCGAAAATATTTTTGGAAAAACCGTTAGCCAGTGTTGAATTTAAAATTAAGGATGTTTCTTTTGTGAAATTGGAAAATTTTCAAGAATTTGATTTGAAGATTAAAAATCGAAACCATTATCTTGATGAAAACGGATTTCATAAAATAACCGGCGCAATTGAAAACAAAACCAGTTATGATTTGGACACGATAGAAGTTGTGGGATTATTGTTTGATAGTAATAATAAAATTATTGCGATTGGAAGAACAGAAATGAATACGGTTTTAATGAACGAAATCAGGGGATTTGAAATTACTTGGCCGTATCAAATTTCCGAGCCGGTTTCCAATTTCGATGTTCGCGTTTATACCGATGTTTTTTCCATTGAAAATTTTATTAAATGATTTGGTATTTTCTTAAAAAACTTGATTGGGTGATGGTGGTAAGTATATTTCTGTTATGTTTAATTGGACTGACTTCTATTTTCAGCACTTCATTCAACAAAAACAAGGCATTTTTTATAAAACAAGCGATTTTCATAGTCGCTGGATTTTTTTTAATGTTGGTTTTGGCTTTCCTTGATTACCGATTTTTCCGCAATCACCCGAGTTTATTATTGGCGCTTTATATTTTGAGCGTTTTGCTTTTGGCAATACTTTTATTATTGGGAATTAAAACCAGAGGTGCGATTAGTTGGTTTAGAATCGGTCCAATAAATTTCGAGCCGGTTGAATTTGCAAAATTAGTGATGATTTTGATTCTCGCCCAGTATTTTTCTCTGCGCCATATTGAATTATATCGCCTTATACACATTGTAATATCCGGAGTTTATATTGGAATCACTGCCTTGCTGGTTTTTTTTCAACCCGACTTGGGCTCGGCAATGGTTTTGGTTTTTTTGTGGCTGGGAACAATGATTATTGCAGGAATTAAATTGCGGCAGCTACTTTTGCTGCTTTTATTGGGAATAATAATTTTTTCTATTGCTTGGTTTGTAATTTTAAAACCATATCAAAAAGACAGAATTACCAGTTTTATAAATCCGTATTTAGACCCGAAGGGAAGTGGATATCACAGGATTCAATCAATGATTGCCATTGGTTCGGGCAGATTGTGGGGACGAGGACTAGGACAAGGAACCCAATCGCAGTTGAATTTTCTGCCCGAACAGCATACTGATTTTATTTTCGCTTCTATTGCCGAGGAATGGGGATTTGTCGGTGTGGCGCTTGTTTTCGTGTTTTATTTTCTCTTGTTCTGGAGAACAATAAAAATCGCGCTCAGCGCGACAAATAACTTTGCCCGATTGTTTTGTGTTGGATGGGCGGTTGTTTTGATTTTTCATATTTTCGTGAATATTGGCACCAATCTCGGATTATTGCCGATTGCCGGAATTTCTTTGCCATTCATTTCCTATGGCGGCAGCAACCTTTTAATTAATTTTATTGCCTTGGGTATGGTTCAAAGCATTAGCATAAGAAATAAGTAATATTTCTTTTTGTGCATAAATTGTGGATAATTTGAGGGGTTGTTTTAAGAAAATTAGCTTTTTTGAAGCTAATTTTTGTTTTTTAAGGGGTTTACCCCGAGTGTAATCGAGGGGTTGACAGGGGTAATTTAGTGGAATAGAATTTAATTAGAGTGTTAAATTGTGGATAAAAGTGTTAATAAGTATTAAGTTTTGGGGATAAGTGATTTATGTTGATTGGCGAATATACTCATACCATAGATATTAAAAAGAGATTGGCAATTCCTTCTAAATTAAGGAGGGAGCTTGGCGCAAAAGCAGTTATTACCAGGGGACTGGATAACTGTCTTTTTGTTTTCCCATTGAAGGAATGGCAGAGATTAGTGGAAAAATTAAGCAATTTACCAATCGGACAGAAAGACACAAGGGGATTTAGCAGATTAATGCTTGCTGGTGCAAGCGAAGCGGATTTGGATACACTGGGAAGAATACTTATTCCTGATTATTTAAAAAAATACGCCCAATTAAAAAAAAATGTGGTGATTGCCGGAGTTTATAATCGCCTGGAAATTTGGGATGAGGCGAAATGGAATAATTTCAAGAAGCAGAATGAAAAGGAAGTTGATAATATTGCGGAACGATTGGGGAATTTGGGTGTTTAACGTCTATGCACAAAGCAGTTTTGTTGGAAAAAGTTGTTGAATATTTAAACCCGCAGCCCGGAGAAAACTTTGTGGATTGCACATTAGGAGAAGCCGGACACAGTTTAGCGATATTAGAAAAGACAAAGCCGGACGGAAAAATACTGGGCATAGATCTTGACAAAGAATCATTACAAAGAATAATGCCGAACGAGAGATTGATTTTAGCTTACGGAAATTTTAGAGATTTAAAACAAATTGTTTTGGAGAAAAACTTTGCGAATATTAATGGAGTTTTGTTTGACCTGGGAATTTCCAGCTGGCAGCTGGAACAGAGTGGAAGGGGATTCAGTTTTAAAAAAGACGAGTCGTTGAACATGATTTTAAACGGCAACCAAACGGTCAGTGCACAGGAAATTCTCAATACCTGGCCGGAAGAATCATTGTTAAAAATTTTTTATGATTACGGAGAAGAAAAGTTTTCCAGAAAAATTGTCCAGCGCATTGTGCAAAGAAGAAAACTTGCGCCGATTAAAACAACATTCCAGCTATTAGAAATTATTAAAAAAAGCATTCCTTTTTCAAGGTCCCGAAGAGGCAGATTAGACAGAGTTGCGGCAAGAATTTTTCAAGCATTGAAAATTGCAGTAAACGATGAAACAGAAAATTTAAGTCACGGATTGGAGCAAGCCCTGGAGATTTTGGAAAAGGAAGGAAGATTGGTTGCTATCTCGTTCCATTCAATAGAAGACAGGATTGTGAAAAGATTTTTCAAGGGAAAAGCGCAGGAGGAAAGATTGAAAATCCTGACAATGAAACCGATTACTGCCAGTATGGCAGAACTACAAAATAATCCTCGCAGCCGCAGCGCTAAGTTGCGAGCAGCGATGAAAATATGACTGTTGCCACATTAGCCCATTCGAATATTGTCCATTCTCGTTCTTGCAGAATCGAAGCTGGACAGAGCAGAAAAGCCAAAAAATGTTTGGCGTGCGTTTTGATTATTGGGATTTTCGTTTTTGGACTTGTTTATATTCTGGAGGCAAACAACATTGCTGCAAAAGATTATAAAATCAGCGAACTTCAGAAGGAAGCAAAACAAACAGAGTCAATAAATAAATCTATTCAAATCGAGGTTTCCAATCTAAAATCAATTAATATCTTGGAGGCAAGCAGCAATAATCTGCGAATGGTGAAAGCGCAAAAAGTTGATTACGTATCGTCGACCAGAACCAGCGCAATGTTAGCAAAGTAAATTTATGAAAAATTGGCGTTTTTATGTATTGATTTTTTTTATTTTATTTTGCTTTGGCGTTATAATTTTTCGTTTATTTTCTTTGCAGATTTTGCAGCATAGTTTTTACGAAAGCAAAGCCGCCGAACAGCAAGAAACTCTTCAGACGGTCTATCCAAAACGAGGCGAGATTTATATGCAGGACAGATTTTCTGACGGAAAATCCCAGACATCGCTTTTTCCAATAGCCATAAATAAAGATTTTTTTAAGATTTGGGCAAAACCCATTGAAATAGAAGAAAAAGAGGAGACAGTTGAAAAACTTGCTCCTTTTTTAACGCTTGACAAAGAGATTTTAAAAGAGAGAATATTCAAGGAAAACGATCCTTACGAGCCGCTGGAGGATAAAGTCAACGAAGAATTGGCAAATAAAATAAAAGATTTAAAGATAAAAGGCATTTATTTTGAAACAGAAACTCGGCGTTATTTACCGGCTAACGAATTTGCGTGCCATGTCCTGGGTTTTGTCGGGCAGAGCAATAATGAAAAGTTGGGACAATATGGAGTTGAAGAATATTATGAAAAACAATTGGCGGGAAAGACCGGTTTGGCAAAAATGGAAAAAGACAGCAAGGGTCGGTTGATTTCCATAAGTAAAGAAATAATTCAGAAAACAGAGGATGGCGCAGACATAATTTTAACCATCGATCCCAACATCCAATCATTCGTAGAAGCAAAATTAAAATCAACTATTGAAAGATTAAGCGCGCCCAAGGGTTCGATAATTCTCATGGAAGCAAAAACCGGAGCAATCAAGGCAATGACCAACTGGCCAAAGTTTAATCCTAATGAATACAACAAAGTTAAAAATGCGAATGTTTTTTCCAATCAGGCAGTGCATGATTTATTCGAGCCGGGTTCTATTTTCAAGCCAATCACTATGGCAGCAGCGCTGGATACCGGCGCAGTCACGCCCCAGACCACTTATGAAGACAAGGGGAAAGTTCAAATAGGCAGCAAGATAATCGAAAACGCGGTAAAAACACCACAGGGAATTCAGACAATGACGCAGGTGCTGGAGAAGTCGTTAAATACCGGCGCGATATTCGCGATGCAGAAAACCGGAAAAGAAAAATTCAAAGAATATGTGGAAAAATTCGGATTCAATGATAAAACAGGAATTGATTTGCCTGGGGAAGTAAAAGGAAATACAGCAAATTTAGAAACGAATCGGGATATAGAATATGCAACCGCAACTTTCGGGCAGGGCATTGCCATTACATCAATACAATTGATTTCCGCTTTGGGCGCGATTGCCAATGATGGAATTTTGCTAAGACCGTATATTGTTGATAAAATAATCTATAGGGACGGAAAAGAGGAAATTACCAAAAAACAGGAAATCAGGCGAGTGATTTCTTCGGAAACAGCTTCGCGCTTGACCGCAATGATGGTAAGCGTAGTTGAAAATGGTTTTTCCAAAAAAGCAAAGGTTCCCGGATATTTATTTGCCGGGAAGACCGGAACTGCCCAGATTCCGGATTTTAAAAAAGGAGGATACACAGAAGAAACAATCCATACATTCGGAGAATTTTTTCCCGCGTATGATACCCGCTGGGTTTTGCTGATAAAAGTTGATGAACCAAAAGGAATTCGTTTTGCTTCGGATTCTTTGACTCCTGTTGCCAGAGAAATTGCGCAGTATATATTAAATTATTACGAAATCCCGCCTTCGGAGTAATATGAGAAAAATTTTACAAAAAATCTTAAAAATTTTTGCCAAAATTGTTCTGGCTAAATATAAGCCGATAATTATTGCCATTACCGGAAGCGTGGGAAAAACCTCAACCAAAGAGGCGATTTACGCGGTTTTAAAAAGCCATTTTGGAGAAAAAAGAATTAGAAAAAATGAAAGAAATTATAACAACGAAATCGGCGTTCCTTTGACGATTTTCGGAATGGAAACCGGCAATAAATCGATTTTCAAATGGTTTTTCAAATTTATAAAAATATTCTGGATGATTATTTTCAGAATCAAATATCCTGATTTTCTAATTTTAGAAATGGGCGCTGACAGGCCAGGAGATTTGCTTTATTTGCTAAGATTTGTAAAACATAAAGTCGGAGTGGTGACAGCAATAGGTGATATTCCGGTGCATGTTGAATTTTTTGAGACGCCGGAAAAAGTTGCTGAAGAAAAAAAGACCATAGTAAAAACATTGGATAAAGATGGAATTGCAATTTTAAATTATGATGACGAGAGAGTGAGGAAAATGGCAGAGGGGATTAGCGCAAAAATAATAACCTACGGTTTAAATGAAAAAGCAGATGTGCGGGCGACAAACTGTAACTTAGAAATAAATCCCGACGGCAGCGAACTGAATTTCAAATTGGATTTCAAAGGCAGCAGCGTTCCGGCGAAATTGATTGATGTTTTGGGCGTCCAGCACTTGTATTCCGCTCTGGCAGCAGCTGCAGTAGGCATTGTTTTCAATTTAAATTTAGTGGAAATTTCCGAAGCGATTAAAACAATCAAGCCATTGCCAGGCAGAATGCACTTGCTCAAAGGTGTAAAAAATACCTTGATTATTGACGATACCTATAATGCTGCGTTATTATCAATGGAAGCTGGATTGGAGAGCTTGAAGGTTTTTGAAAACCCGCCTACCGGCGAGGCAGGCAGGCGTAAAGTAGTTGTTCTGGGCGATATGCTGGAAATCGGGCAATATTCGGAAAAAGCCCATATTCTGGTTGGGAAAAAAGCAGGGGAGATTGCGAATATAATTTTTGCTGTTGGCAATCGCGCTGGATTTGTAAAACAAGGAGCAATTAATGCGGGATTTGACGCAAACAAGATTTTTGAATTTTCCACATCTATTGAAGCGGCAAAACCAGTGGAAAAAGAAATGAAAGAAAATGATATTGTTTTTGTCAAAGGTTCTCGTGCAATGAAAATGGAAAAAATCGTTGAGGAAATAATGTTTCAATAAATTGTGGCCCCATCGTCTAATGGTTTAGGACATTGCCTTCTCAAGGCAGTAATATGGGTTCGAATCCCGTTGGGGCTGATATGTTAGTTTTATATCTTTTGATTTTTGTGATACTTTGTTATATTCTCGTGAAAAGCGGGGAGGTTTTGGTAAAAGTGATGGTGGTTTTATCCAATTATTTCAAGCTCACGGAATATGTTTTGGCTTTTATTTTGATGACTTTTGCCACAACTCTGCCGGAATTGCTTGTGGGAATAACTTCCGCAGCCAAAGGCACGCCGATTATTTCTTTGGGAAATATTATTGGTTCAAATTTGGTGAATTTGAGCTTTATTCTGGGTTTGGTTGCTGTTTTAAGCAAAGGGATACCAATACAAAGTAAAATTGTCAAAAGAGACAGCTGGATTGTGTTTTTTATTTCAATGATTCCGCTTTTATTGATTTTAGACGGCAGATTATCAAGGGGCGAGGGTTTTCTTTTATTGATTATTTTTGGTGGTTATATTTATCATTTATTAAAACAAAAAGACGCATTCACCCATCGCGTCCATCATATCAGGCACGATATTACGGGTTTTGATAGATTGATAAAAAAACTGGGCTATTTTGTTTTGGCAGCCGCGGTTTTGGTTTTAAGCGCCTGGGGAGTAGTGGAGATTTCAAAGCTGATTGCCAAAGAATTATACGTGCCACTCGTTTTGATTAGTTTGATTTTGGTGGCAATCGGCACTTCTTTGCCAGAATTAGTTTTTGGCATTAAAGCAACAATTATCAAGCACGAAGGAATGTGCTTAGGAAATTTAATCGGCAGCATTGTGGTTAATTCAACTTTTGTTTTGGGAATAACCGCGATTATCAGTCCGATTAGGGTTGAAAATCTAAAGACAATTATGATTGCCGGCGGATTTATGCTTTTGGCGATTTTATTGGCAAACATCTTTCTTGCCACTCGCAACAAAGTTTCCAAAAAAGAAGGTTGGATTCTGATTGGGTTTTATGCCGTGTTTTTAATTGTAGAATTTTTATTTAGATAGTAGAATTAAATCAATGGCTTATTTTTTATACATAATTATTTTTGTTCTATTGGGGATTGTGCTCTATTTGATTTTCGGGAAAAAGGAAAAAGGGTTAGCAGATGACTTGAAAGAAATCAGGAAAGAAATGATGGAGTCGCGGGAAAAGAGCTTGGAAACAATGCAAAAACAATTGGAAGAAAGCGGAAAAATCGCCCGCGATGCCACAACCAGAATCAGGGACATTACTTCCCAACTGGAAAAAATTCACGCCGACCATCAGCACGTAATCGATGTAAAAACCCAGTTGGGGAAATTGACCGATATTCTGGCGAATCCCAAACAAAGAGGCAGCTTAGGCGAATATTTTTTGGAAACGCTTTTGCAGAATGTTTTTGCACCTAACCAATACCAATTGCAATATAAGTTTAAAAATGGCGACAAGGTTGATGCCGTGATTTTTGTAAAAAATAAAATTATTCCCATTGATTCCAAATTCTCTTTGGAAAATTATAATCGCATTGTTGAAGAAAAAGACGAGAATAGGCGAGGGGAATTGGAAAAATTATTTAAGCAGGACTTAAAAAATCGTATTGAGGAAACCGCCAAATACATCCGGCCGTCCGAAGGCACAATGGATTTTGCTTTTATGTTCATTCCGTCCGAAGGGATTTATTATGATTTATTGATAAATCAGGTCGGCGCAGTAAAAATCAGCACCTATGATTTGATTGAATACGCGTTCAAGGAAAAGCACGTGATTGTGGTTTCTCCAACTTCTTTTTACGCGTATTTGCAGACAGTTTTACAAGGATTGAGGGCGTTGCAAATAGAAGAATCAGCAAAGGAGATTTTGGAGAGGGTTGAGGTTTTGAGGAAGCACCTCTTGAATTATAATGATTTTCTTGCTAAGCTGGGAGCACACTTGGATACAACGGTTAATTCATATAATAAGGCCTATAAAGAGTTTGCAAAAATAGACAAGGATACAGCGAAAATTACCGAGGGAAAAGAAAAAATTGAACCCTTGGAAATTGATGGGCCGAAGCATATAGAAGAATAATATGGAAATAGCAGTAATTAAAACCGGAGGCAAACAATACATTGTTTCTCCGAAACAAAAAATAAAAATAGAAAAAGTCGCTGGAGAAGAAGGCGACAAGGTTGAGTTTAAAGAGGTTTTGCTTTTCAGCAATGACAAGATTATTGAAATCGGCAAGCCATTAATAAAAGGCGCGAAAGTTGTCGCTAAGATTTTGAAGCAGGGGAGAGGGGATAAGATTATTATTTTCAAATACAAAGCCAAGAAAAGATATCAAAAAAAAGCTGGCCACCGCCAGTTTTTCACCGAAGTTGAAATTTCCGAAATCATCGCCGCGTAAACTATTGACATGATTTATTAATAGGTATATACTAAAATCAGCTTGAAATATAGCTGATTTTAAATTCGTACACTAAAATAAAAGGAGGTTAAGATGTTTGGGTTTTTCGTTGCTTTCATTGGTTTTCTTGCACTTTGCGGCGCCTATGATAGTAGTGGTGTTATTATACACAAAACCGCACTTTGGGTGGGATAGGGATTGATAGTGCTCGGATTCATCGGGGGTTTTCTCAATATATGGCTAGAAGATATAAGAGAGGACCGAGAAAAAGAGAACAAAGAGAAAAAAGAGTCAGAAATGTGAAGTCCGATAAACCCTTCGTGAAACGATCGCAAGATTCAAAAACGGGCGGGGAGAAATCCCAGCCCGTATTTTTTATTGAAAAATTATCTAATTTTTCTTTTCCGGTTTTATCAGTTTTTTCTTTTTTAGAAATTTTAAAATCGACGCGCTGCATTTTTCGCACAATTCTATTCTATCCAAAATCCCAAACCCAGCAATCACGGGTTTTCCTTTAATATTCTTTTTACATAAATCACATTTTGTTACAAACATATGCTTAATTTTATTTCACTAAACATTATAAGTCAAGTTTTATTATCCACAATTATCTTATCGGCTAATTCGCACGAATTAGCCGATGCGTTCTTAGGATAATTTGATAAGTTAATTAAATTTTTTAATTAAATTCAAAAATTCTTTTGGCGCTTCGGGCGAAACAAAATAATACATATTTATACCAATGTGTTCGTAGTCAATAAAATTAGCATTATCTAAAATCTTTAAATGTCGGGAAGTGCTTCTGAAAGAAAGATTAATTTTGTCGCTGATTTCTCCCACTGATAATCTTTTATGTTTTAACAGCTCTTCTATAACTTTTAATCTTCTTTCGTTGCCGAGTGCTTTAAGTTTTTTGCTCAAAAGTTTAAAATTTTTCATATAAACATATTATAACAAATTAGTTTACATCAGGACATATTCGTGCGAATTAGCCGATGTACGTTTGTTTATTTTCTTCCCAGCAATGCGTTTGACAGCGTGTCTTCGTCCATATATTCCAATTCCGAGCCGGTGGAGAGGCCGCGGCCGAGACGAGTTATTCTCAATTGAGGATAACTCTTTTTTAATTCTTCAAGCTGCCGCGCAGAGTATAAAGCAATGGTCTCGCCCTCGGTTGTCGCGTCAAAGGCAATGATAATTTCATCAAGCTCTTTATTGGATTTTTTAATTCTGGAAATCAAATCTTTCAGCCGAGATAATTGCAGTTTTTCATCTTCAGTTCCAATTACGTAATATAAACCATTATAGCGCTTAGTTTTCTCAATTGATTCAATATCAGTATCTTTTTCTATGATGCAGATTGTGGTTCGGTCGCGATTTTTGTCTTTGCAAATACCACAGATTTTCTCGCCTTCAACAGCGCGGTTGCAGAATCCGCAATAATTTATTTTTTTTAGAACAAAAAGCTTTTTGGCAAATTTTTCAATCTCGTCTTTGGGCTGGTTGAGCAAATGAAAAACAAATCTTGCTGCCTGCCTTGGTCCGATTGAAGGCAGTTTGGCAAATTCGTCAATTAAATTTTGGATTGGTCTCGGCAGCATTTTATTTTTAGTATTTCTTGGCTAAATTTTTAAAAGTGACAGAATCCTGGTCAAAATATAATTCTACTTGTCCGATTGGGCCGTTTCTGTGCTTGGCAATAAATATATCGGCAATATTTTTTCTTTCGCTTTGCTTGATGTCCAAATCCTCTCTGTAAATCAAAAGCACCACATCAGCGTCCTGTTCCAATGAGCCGGATTCGCGCAAATCAGATAATCGCGGAATGCGCGGGGAACGCTGTTCGGTTGCTCGGGATAATTGCGAAACCGCCAGCAAAGGAACATTTAATTCTCGTGCCAAGGTTTTCAGCGAACGGGAGATTTCTGTCATCTGCTGCACTGGGTTGTCAAAATTATTCATGGGATTGATTAACTGGATATAATCAACAATAATCAAGCCCAGTCCATATTCTGCCTGCAACCGTCTTGCTTTGGTTTTTATCTCCAAAACCGTTGAAGCAGCGCTGTCATCAATAAAAATCGGGCTTTCCGAGAGCGCTCCCATTGCTTCCTGAATTTTGGTAAAATCATTGTCTTCGCCCTTGTCAGAAAGCCGGCCGGTTCTTAGTTTCCACAAATCAATCTTTGCTTCAGCGCAAAGAATTCTGTCTACAACCTGCGAAGCAGCCATTTCTAAGCTGAAGATGCCAACTGGTTGTTTTCCCCTTACGGCAACATGTCGCGCAATATCTAGTGCCAGAGTGGTTTTTCCAATACTCGGCCTGGCAGCCAAAAGAATATAATCAGATTTTTGCAAGCCGGCCAAATAATTATCCAAATCAGGAAACCCGGTGGCGATTCCACGTAATGTTCCGCCCTCGTGCTTGTGCAGTTGGTCGATTCTTTCAAATGCCTCTTCCAGAGCCGGTTTGATGGGTATAAAAAATTGCTTTAAAGACCTCTGCGAAACAGCGAAAATATTTTTTTCTGCCTGGTCTAATATTTTTTCAATGTCGTCTTTTTCCTGAAAACTCAATTGAGTAATATCATAAGCAGCTTCGATTAAATCGCGGAGCATTTTTTTTCTTTGCACGAGCTTGGCATAATGCACGACATTTGACGCAGTAGGTACGGAATTTACGAGATTGGTCAGATAGCTTGAGCCGCCGATTTTTTCCAATTGTTTTTTTTCTTCTAAGCGATTAGAAACAGTCATCAGGTCGATGGGTTCGTTTTTTTCAAAAAGTTCGAGCATGGTTTCATAAATGAGTCCGTGCGTGTCGCGGTAAAAATCATCAGGTCTTAAAATGTCCGCAATTTTAATAATCGCTTTTTTGTTCAAAAGAATAGAGCCCAGAACCGATTGTTCCGCCTCAATATTCTGCGGCGGCAATTTGTCGAATTTATCTTTATTGGCCATGTTTTAATCTTATCAACCGAAAAGCCCGTCGTCAAACGGGCTTTTGTTTAAAAATTGTTTATATTCTGTGGTTTAAATTTTCTTTATTTTTCTCTAATTTTTTTTGCCAATTCTTCGAGTTCTTTATCGTCAGCGCGTTTGGGATAGTCGTGCGAAGAGATATATCCTTCGTATTTTTCAAAATACTTGTTAATATTATTTAAATTTGCTGGTCTCCATTGTTCTTTTGTTCCGTGCATTGGAAAGAATTTAGCGTGGGCATGATCAATTCCGAAGCCTTCGAATATAACGCCGGTTCTTCCCACATCGTCTAATTTTTCTTCAAGAAGCTTTCCGACTTTTTTTACAGCAATAATAAATTCTTTTAAAGCGTCTTCGGGCAGAGTCAAGATATCGCTGGGATAATGTTTTTTGGTAACCATTACAGAAAATCCTTTAGTATTGGGGAAAATAGACAAAAAGGCCAGGTGTTTTTCGTCTTCCCATATTTTGTGGCACGGCGTCTCTCCTTTTACAATTTTACAGAATATACAATCTTCCATAAATTTTTAAAATCAAATTTTCTTAATTTTCGGGCCTTTGGCCGTATCCTCAACCCAATAACCAAGGGATTTTATTTTGGCGCGCAATTCATCGGATTTTTTAAAATCTTTTTGGTTTCTAACTTTTTCACGCTCTGCAACTAATTTTTGGATTTCTTCGGGAATTTCTAATTTTTCTTTTTTTAATAAATCTAATCCCAAAACTTTATCAAATTCTCTAATTGTTCCGATTTTTTCTTTTATCTTTTTGTCGTGTATTAATTTCCATAAGATGCTTAGTGCCTTAGGCATATCCAAGTCATTGTTAATGGCTTTTTGGAAGCTATTTAAATATTCTCGGTTGATTCTTTTATCGTATTTTATTTCCGAAATAATGTTTTTCAATCTTTCATATCCTTCTTGCGCGGATTTTAAGCTTTTTAAGGAGAATTTCAGAATTGAACGATAATGACTGGTTAAAATTAAATACCTGAAAGCCATTGGGCCGAATCCCATATTTTCTAATTCCGAAATTGTATATAATCCACCTTGACTTTTGGATATCTTTTTAGCGCCAAATATCAGAAAAGCTCCATGCAGCCAATAATTGACGAATTTTTTGTTTGTTGCTGCCTCGCTTTGGGCAATTTCATTGGTGTGATGGATTGAAATGTGGTCAATTCCGCCAGTATGGATGTCAAAATGCTCGCCCAGATATTTCATTGACATTGCCGAACATTCAATATGCCAGCCAGGAAATCCAATCCCCCAAGGACTATCCCATTCTTGTTGTCGCTTTTCGTTTTTCGGAGAAAACTTCCAAAGCGCAAAATCCGTGATATTTTTCTTTTCGCCCAAAGTCACTCTTTTACCTGCTTGGAGCTTTTGCTTTTTTAATTGCGCGAGTTCGCCGTAATTTTTTAATTTTGAAGTATCAAAATAAATTCCGTCAGATGTTTTATAGGTATATCCTTTTTTCTCCAATTTTTTTATCAAATCAATTTGCTCTTTAATGTGGTCTGTTGCCTTGCACCAGATGTCGGGTTCAATAATGTTTAATCTCTTAAAATCATCTCTAAAAATCTTCCAATAATATTCGGTAATTTCTTTAGCGGTTTTTCTTTCTTTTTGCGCTGCTTTTTCCACTTTGTCTTCACCGGTATCAGCATCAGAAGTTAAATGCCCGACATCAGTCACATTTATCACGTGCTTTACTTTATAGCCATTGTAAAGAAAAACTCTTTTCAGAATATCAGAGAAAATATAGCTTCGTAAATTACCGATGTGCTGATAAGCGTAAACAGTCGGTCCGCAGGTATAAATATTAACAAAACCCTTTTTAATGGGCTTGAAGATTTCTTTTTTTCTGGTTAATGAATTAAATAATCTTATAGCCATTTTTTGTTTTTAAAATAAATAAGCATCAAAACTGTTCCCAGTGCCATTAGCCCAATTACTATCCAGAAGTCGTGTTTTGCTCCGACAATCGGTATATAACGCGTGTTCATTCCGAAAATCGCAGCGAATAAAGTCAAAGGGAAAACAATTACCGCGAAAAGCGTGACCAACTTCATAATACGGTTAGTTTTATTGGAGAGCAGAGAATCGTTTGCCTGCTGCAGCGATTCGATGGTTTCTTTATGATTTTCCAACAATTCCCAAACACGCATATGGTCGCCGATAATGTCGGAGAAATATGGACCAGCAATATGGCCGAAAAAATCCGTGCCTCTGGCGCGCAAAGATTCCAGAATTGAATATTGCGGTCTTAATATTCTGCGAAAATCAAAAATGTCACGTCTGATTACAGAAATTTCTTCAACTAATTTCTCCTCGTTTCTCGGGTCTTTTGTTTTGAACACCTTTTCTTCAAGCGCGTCTATTTTTTGGGATATGTGGTCAATCTGACGAAAAGAAAATTTATTTAATTCCTGAAGCATGCAACATAGAGGAGAAGCAGCCGAATATTGAAATTTTTGTTCTGTTTCTCCAAGCTCGCATTTTTTCCAGAACTCCTGCAATGGCTGGACTTTGCCGTAGCGCACAGTGATTAAAGCGTATCTGGTAATGAGAAAATCCACTTCCATTGATTTGCTGGTTTTTTCTTTAGGATGGTAAATCGGGAAATGGAGAACCATATATAAATAGTTGTCGTATTGCTCGACCTTCGGTCTCAAGGTTGGCTCCGTGAGTTCTTGCAAAACAACAGGATGGAAATCAAAATGTTCCTTAAGATATTCAATATCTTCTTTTTTCGGGTCATTAATATCAATCAAGGTCAAATTTTTGATTTGTATCTTCTGCATATCTTTATTATATCATAAAAATTTAAATCAAGCATATTTGCGCCGGATGCGGCTGAGAGATTAGCACTCTTGACACGGGAGTGCTAACGCGCTAAAATTGATTTGTATGAATTCGCGACAAGAAAAAATTCTGGAACTTATTGTTAAGGAGTATGTGAGCAATTCCAAGCCGGTAAGCTCAAAAATCTTAGCTCGCAAACTCGGGTTGAGTTCTGCTACTTTGCGTAATGAAATGATGGAATTGGAAGAGAACGACTATCTCCAAAAACCGCATACTTCTGCAGGTCGAATTCCCACAGAGAGGGGATATCGGCTTTTTATTAAATCTTTAGGCGGAAGACCCGAAGATACATTCGAACAACATTTTAATTATTTATTTAAGCAGGTCGGAGAAGAAGAAACGCAGGTGTTTATTGGCAAAGAAATTCCCCTAATCAGGACCAAGAAATATACTTTGATTGTTACCGGATATAAGGCTCCGAATAAGAAACGCGAAGTTGTCGGATTATTGGGCCCGACAAGGATGAAATACGATTACAATATTTCTTTGATTAATAAATTAAAGGAGATGATGGAAAATTATGAATAAAGATGAAATAAAATATGAATCTGAAGATGATACTGATAAGGCAGATAAAAAGGTTAAAAAAATTAAAGAGCAATTTAAACATTGCGAGCAGGAACGCGCGGAATATTTGGCTGGGTGGCAAAGAGCAAAAGCGGATTATATAAATTTGGAAAAAAGAGTAAATCAGGAAAAATTCGAGTGGATTAAATTTTCCAATGCGGAATTAATTTTAAAATTATTGCCGATTTTGGATAGTTTTGAAGTAGCAATAAAACACACTAAAGATAAGGGGTTAGAACAAGTTTATAATCAATTAAAAAATACTTTAAAGAATGAGGGACTGGAAGAAATTAAATCAATAGGGGAGAGATTTAATCCTGAACTTCACGAAGTAAGTGAAGTTTATCCCGAGCAGAGTCGAGGGACGAATTCAGACAAGAACATAATCACCGAAGAAATTCAAAAAGGCTATAAACTCCACAACAAAGTAATTCGCGCTTCAAAAGTTAAAATTGGAAAATAAAAAAGGGCGGGATGTTTCCATCACGCCCGGATCCTCTGGATTATGTATTTTGAGACCACGGAGCAAAATGTGCAAACGCGATGATACAAATAAAAGTTGGGATTAGCCATAGAATCGTAGTGGCGCCAGCTAAGCCAGCAAATCCTAGTCCTCCTGCCAGAAAAATTACGATTAACAGAATGTCTCTTGCGGTATGCTTATGTTTTTTCATCTCATCCTCCTTCATTTTCAATCCTATCACTTCATTAAAATCTTGTCAAGCAAAATTAAGTAATAAATAATTAAGCCAGCCTCGACTAGACGAGTCGAGTCTAGGCGGGGGAAATAAAAAAAAGAGGTTACCGTTGATTATTGATAACCTCTCAGGCGCGAGAGTTCGACTTCAGGGTTATTGTTCTTTTTTTAGAAGTTCAATAATAGCCTGATTCTGGTAATAAATTGCTTCCAACATTGCGCATGTAGTGCCCTCGCTAGCTCCAACGAAATCGTGAGCATAGTCGAAACGTCCCTTTGCCTTTTCCAAATATTCTTCAATTTTGTCCATTTTCACCTCCTCATTTTCAACTTTATCACATCATTAAAACCTTGTCAAGCCCAAATAGGTAATTTTAAAAAATAAAAAAACGAGGCTATCCGGATTTGGTTTTACCGAATAGCCTCTGGTTGAGCTAGCGTATCTTTACTTTGCGATCTTTCCTTCTGCCTTGATAAGGTACTGCCATTCAAGTGAAATATCAGACGACGGGAGTCCGGAGCCAACGCGAAATGGGACTGATTTAAGATTCATGATTGTTTGGCTCACGTAATAATACTGCTTGTCTTCTTTGGTGATGTGCTCTTCAAAATCTACCGGCTTGCCAAGCAGATTGTCGGGAATTAGACCAAGAAAGTGAAAGAAACTGTTTTTTCCGTCGGTCCTGATCGTGATGTACGTTTCAACAAGTTTGCCGTCAACGTAATGCTGCTCAATTTCCTTTAGAACACCCATAACTCTGGAATATTTTTCCATTTTAACCTCCTATCACAATCCTATCACATCCTTAATAATTTGTCAAGCCAGAAGTAAGTAATTTTAAAAAATAAAAAAAGAGGCTGATTGGCGAAATGCCTTTCAACCTCATTGGAGTCAATCAGTTTTTCTTTTTGGGCTCGACAAAGAGTATTAGGGTGTTGGTGGCGTAGCCTGTTATATTACGCACTCCTTGTATGAGTATTCCATTTTTGATGTTATAGGTTTTGCCAAGTTGTTTTATGGCTGTTTTAATTACCCCAGTTGTATCATAGCCTTGCCCCCACCTTACGTCTATACTGATAACTTGATCGGGCACCAATACTTCAATATGAAACTTTTGTTCCTGAAAATCTCTCTCCGGAGTAGTCGATCCGGCACCGTGGCGAATGATGGCCGAGGCGGAGAATGAAAGCCCAAGAACACCGATTAAGACAAAAAGAACCGTAAATTTTTTCATTTGAACCTCCTAGTTCATATCTTATTATATTCTTAAAATCTTGTCAAGTAATTAATAAAATAAAAAAAGTAAATAAATAAAAATATGAGTAAAATTATTGGTATTGATTTGGGAACGTCTAATTCAGCGGCTTCGTATATGGAGGCAGGGAAGCCAAAAATGATTCCTTCTGCGGAAGGGATAACTTTGGTTGGCGGAAAAGCATTTCCGTCCTATGTTGCATTTACAAAGGAGGGAGAATTATTGGTGGGCGAGCCAGCCAGACGCCAGGCAGTGGCTAATCCCGAAGGCACAATCACAGCTGCCAAAAGAAAAATGGGCACTGATTATAAATATAAAATTCATGGTAAAGAATACACGCCACAGCAAATTTCCGCTTTTATCTTGCAAAAAGTCAAGAAAGACGCGGAAATGTATTTGGGCGACAAAGTGGAAAAAGCAGTAATTACTACTCCAGCTTATTTTAACGATGCCCAGCGTCAAGCAACCAAAGACGCAGGCACGATTGCGGGCCTGGAGGTTATTCGTTTGGTAAACGAGCCCACAGCTGCTTGTTTGGCTTACGGATTGGATAAATTCAAAGAAAAAGACCAGCAGGTTTTGGTTTTTGATTTTGGCGCCGGAACCTTGGATGTGACGATTATGAATTTCGGGCAGGGTATTTTTGAAGTGCGTGCTACTTCGGGCGATACCCAGCTCGGAGGTACGGATATGGACGAGATTTTGATTGATTATGTAATGAAAGAATTCAAAAAAGATTCTGGAATTGATTTGAAATCAGATAAATTGGCATTACAAAGAGTTAAAGAAGGAGTAGAAAAAGCGAAAATTGAGCTTTCTTCGGTTTTGGAAACCGAAATCAATTTGCCGTTTATCACTGCTGATGCTCAAGGGCCAAAACATTTATTGATGAAAATTACCCGGGCAAAACTTGAAGAATTGGTCAGGCCGATTGTTGAAAAATGCCAGGAGTCCATTGAAATCGCTTTAAAAGATGCAAAACTCAAACCAAGCGAGATTGAAAAAATTATTTTGGTCGGCGGGCCAACCCGAATGCCGATGGTGCAGAAATTCATTGAAAATATTTTCGGACAAAAAATTGAAAGGGGAGTTGACCCAATGGAGTGCGTGGCAATGGGCGCGGCTATTCAGGGCGCGATTTTGGCTGGCGAATCAGAGGTTAAGGATGTTTTGCTTTTGGATGTAACGCCTTTGACTTTGGGAATCGAAACCTTGGGTAGCGTAAGAACTGCTTTAATTGAGCGCAATACCACGATTCCCACTTCGAAAACCCAGATATTTTCCACTGCTGCTGACAGCCAGCCGTCTGTGGAAATCCATGTTTTGCAAGGAGAAAGACCAATGGCTCAAGACAACAGGACTCTGGGCAGGTTTATGCTTGATGGAATTCCTTCTGCTCCGCGCGGTATTCCGCAAATTGAAGTTACCTTTGACATTGACGCAAATGGTATTTTAACTGTTACTGCCAAAGACAAAGCAACAAGTCGCTCGCAGAATATTACGATTAAGGATTCTTCGGCGCTTTCCAAGGATGAAATTGAAAAGATGAAAAAACAAGCAGAAAAGTTTTCTGAAGAAGACAGAAAAAAGAGGGATTTGATTGATGCGAGAAATATGGCTGACACGATGGTTTATACAACCGAAAAGACAATCAAAGATTTTGGTGATAAAATTAAATCAGAAGACAAAAAAGAAATTGAAGAGAAAATTGAGGCGCTGAAAAAAGTCAAGAACAGCGATGATATTGAAGCAATAAAAAAGGCGTCTGACGCCTTGTCCCAAGCCATTCAAAAAGTCGGCACAGAACTTTACAAGGCACAACAAGCAGAACAAAAGAAACAAGACAAAGAGCCGGATATTCAGGAAGGAGAAACAGAAAAGAAATAAAATTATGCAAAAATTACATAAAGAAATTATTTTGGGAGCAATAATGATTTTGCTCACAGTGTGTTTTTGGTGGTTTTTGAAATATGTTTTTTATATTGAAGGATTGACTGTCAGCTGTTGGATTTCCGGAGGAGTTTTGTTTTTTCTTTGGGGAATTAGTTTATGTTTAGCAATGCTTTTGATTAAAAATAAATTTATTTTATTCGGGTCATTTGGCTTGGCCCTTTTATTGTTTTTTATTTTCTTCAGTAATAAGCCGTTTTATTATTTGATTGTTTTACTGATTTTATTTGCGAGTTTTACTTTTGCCGCAAACAGAATTAAAAAAGAAGAGAAGGTGCAGGTGAATTTGAATTTTTGGCGCATCTGGAAAAGGGGATTGCCGGTATTTATTACCGCGCTGTGTTTAGTGATTGCAATGGTTTATTATTTTTCACCGGAGCTGATGAATAAAAAAGAGATAAAAATAAAAATTCCGGAAAAAACAATAGATATTATTTTAAAGCCGATAGAGGGTTTAATCAAAGAAAAACTGCCAGAGGGATTTGATTTGGACTCTGATATAAATAAAATTTTGCCATTAGAACAGAAAAAAGACTTAGAAGGTAAATTCGGAATTAAGCTCGAAAAAGGGGATACAGGTAGAACAGCTTTATATAAATTGATTGATTACCAATTAAACAATATAACCGGACCATATCAATATCTGATTCCGCTCGGTTTGGCAATCGGTCTATTTATTACTTTAAAAATCATCAGCATTTTATACGTAGCAATCATAATTATGTTAAGCTGGCTGGTTTTAAGATTACTGGTTGCAATCAAATTCGCAAAATTTGAGAAAATTCAAAAAGAAGTGGAAACAGTAAAGTTATGAGTAAAGATTACTATAAAATTTTAGGCGTTTCTAAAGGTGCGAACAAAGAAGAAATAAAGCAGGCGTTTAGGAAACTTGCGCAGCAGCATCATCCGGACAAAGGCGGAGATGAGAAAAAATTCAAGGAAATCAATGAAGCGTATTCGGTTTTATCCAACGACGAAAAACGCCAGCAATATGACCAATTCGGGTCGACTTTTGACCAAGCTGGTTTTGGCGGCGGTGGAATGAGTTGGGAAGATATTTTCAGGAATTATTCTTCACAAGGGCAGAATGTAGAATTCGACTTAGGAGATATATTCGGGGGTGGAAGTTTTTCTGATATTTTCAGCCAGTTTTTTTCCGCCCAAGGCGGACCCGCCTCGGGCGGGGGAAGGCGCAGATCTTCCCGTGAACATGGAAAAGATATTGTGGTAGATATTGAGATTTCTTTGGAAGAAGCGTTTACGGGCGTAGAGAAAGAAATTAAATTGCGGAAAATGGTCGTTTGCCCGCATTGCAGAGGAACTGGCGGCGAACCGGGAAGCGGAAAGAAAAAATGTCCGGAATGCGATGGCGCTGGCCAAATCCAGCAAACCAAAAGGACGTTTTTTGGAACATTTTCTCAAATCATAACTTGTCCAAAGTGTTTTGGCGAAGGCCAGCTTCTTGAAAAAGAGTGCAAAGAATGCAGGGGCGCGGGAAGGATTAATGAAATTGAGACAATTAAAATTGATTTGCCAGCAGGGGTTGATAATGAACAGACAATAAAAATAACCGGGAAAGGAGAAGCAGCAAAACGTGGTGGAATTGCAGGGGATTTGTATGTCCGTGTCCACTTGAAGCCGCACAAAATTTTTACAAGAAAAAGGGATGATATTTACTGCGATGCGGAAATAAAATTCAGCCAAGCGGTTTTAGGGGATAAAGTTGATATTCCAACATTGGAAGGGGATTTGAAATTAAAAATTCCAGCAGGCACAGAAGCAGGAAAATTATTTCGATTAGCAAGCAAGGGCATGCCGCGACTTAATGGTTATGGTCACGGAGACCAATATGTCCGCATCCGTATCAAAGTCCCGAAAAAATTATCAAGAAAAGAAGAAGAATTGATTGAGAGATTAAAAGAAGAAGGATTGTAGGACGCTCAGATTTATTTTATATGTCGACACATGTCAGCTCCGCCAGCGCGGAGCTGCATTAATTCTCGGCAAAATTTCGCCTTCGGCGAAACCATGCATTTTGCCTGCGAAGTTGTCTCAGTATAAAATAAATCCTCGCTAGAGGAGTAAAGAGTTTGACGCAAGATTAAAATTTTTATAATATTATTATAACCGAAGTTGCGAAGTGGCCGATCGCAATCATGACACTACGAAGCAGTTAGTTACTGCTCGAGTGTCGCGGGTAATTGGCTGCCTCGGCAAGATAAAATCTAAACACAGAGGGACCCGAGAGGGTCTTGTATAATGGTTTCTGTGGCTGAGGCTTTTTTTATTGGAAAAAATTTTGTATAATAAAGGTGATGCAATTAGCGGGAATTAATTTTAATATTACGAACTGGGAATTGATTATTGTGCTGTTTTTGATTGGCGGAGGATTTTTATTGGGTGTGCTTTTGGGCAGAGATAGGATTTTTTTAATGCTTTTGGGAAGCTATATTTCTTATGCCCTGATGAACGTTCTGCCGTTCAAGAAAATTTTTCCCGACCTATTTCAAAAAGAAGAAAATTTTGTTATTATAATTGTAGGATTCTTGGTTTTAATCGGCTTAATTTATTTCCTTTTCTCTCGTTCTGTTTTTAAATCATCAATTCAACGAAAAGGCAGCCGATCATTATTTCAGATATTTTTTCTAAGTTTATTTTTAATGGGAATTGTGCTTAGTGTGGCATTCCCTCTTTTTCCAAAAGATTTAATTTCTGAATTCAGTCCGATAATTATAAAAATTTTTAACACACCCTTAGCCCGAGTTTTGTGGTTAGTAATTCCCCTAATATTCATCGCAATTTTTAAAGGAAAAAGGTCGGTATGAATAACAATTAACATTTAACATCTGACTATGAAATTTTCCAAAAAAGCTTTTGGTCTTGCATTGGGAATCCTCTGGGGAGTCAGCATTTTTCTGGCCACGATTTGTGTAATGATTATTGGCGGAGGAAATACTTTGGCATTGCTGCAAAAATTCTATTTTGGATACGATATCAGTTTTATCGGTGCGATTCTTGGTTTGATTTACGGATTTGTTCACGGATTTATCTGGGGGTGGCTGTTCGCGTTGTTGTGCAATGCTTTTGCTGGCTGCTGTAGCAAGGAAGAAAAAACAGAATAAGGTAATTTATGATTAGGAAGGGAAAAGTTATTGTCGCAATGAGCGGCGGAGTTGATAGTTCTCTCGCCGCCGCTCTTTTAAAAAACCGAGGATATGATGTCTCCGGTGTTTTTATGCGTATGCACAATAAGAGCAATCCCAAGGATGCAAAAATTATTGCCAAGAAATTAGGCATAAGGTTTAAAATTTTAAATGTCCAGAAAGAATTCAAGAAAAAAGTAGTTGATTATTTTATTAGTGAATATAAAAAAGGCAGAACACCCAATCCTTGCGTAATGTGCAATAAATATATTAAGTTTAAGTTTTTAATAGATAAAATGTTAGAACTTAAAGCTGATTTTGTAGCAACAGGCCATTACGCACGGATTCGAAATTCAAAATTACTTGTCGCTTGCGACAAGACCAAGGACCAATCTTATTTTCTTTGGCAGTTAACACAAAAACAATTGGCAAAAATAATTTTTCCAATTGGGGATTATACAAAAATACAGGTCAGGGAAATGGCAAAGAGATTCAAGTTGCCGGTTTACAACAAAAAAGACAGCCAGGAAATTTGCTTTGTGAATGATTTGGGGAATTTTTTGAAAAAATATATCAAAGTAAAGCCTGGTCCGATTATCACGACTGATGGCAAGAAAGTCGGCGAACATGACGGGCTGGCATTTTATACTATTGGCCAGAGAAAGGGGATTGAAATTGGCCTGCCTCGACTCGCGGAGGCGAGCCGACGCGAGGCGGGCGGAATTGGCCCCTTTTATGTTGTTGAGAAAGATTTCAAGAAAAATGCGTTGATTGTTGCGCAGGGAGATTTTGATAAAGCGTTGTTTAAGAAAGAGATGGTAGTGAAGAATGTAAATTGGATTAACAAACCGAACCTGCCTGCCGGCAGGCAGGAATTTCCATTTCGCTGCAAAGTAAAAATCCGCTACGGGCATAAGGCGGTTTCAGCAAAAATTTCCAAACTACAAACTACAAAGTACAAAGTACTATTTAATGCGCCGCAGCGCGCCATAACTCCGGGCCAGTCAGCAGTTTTCTATAAAGGAAACGAACTCTTTGGCGGAGGGATTATTGTTTGACAATCTATATTAATTTTACTATTCTTTTATTCAAGGAGGAAAAATGAATAAAAAAGATAGGACTCAGAGAAGTTTGGCGATTAAACGATTTTTGATGGATCCCGAACGGAAGGATATTGCCGTAACCGCGTGGCTTTTGTTGAATGCTATCCAGATTCTTAAAAAAACAGATATTGAGACGATTCAAAACAAGATACGGAGCCTGTGGAGCAAAATCCACAAGCATGATCCGAAGTTCTTTCTTACGTTTCCGAAGAGCAACGACGGCCACAAACTCATTCGCATAACAACAAAACAACAGGTGTATATGTTTGTCGAGATGGGATTGGTGGGCGGCGGTTATCTTGAAGGCTCGTCAGAAATTCCTTATTTTATTATTACACAAAGAGGGAAAGACGCGTTGGAAGAAGGATATCCAGAAGTCAGAAGATATTTAAAATCCGTACATTATTTCGAAAAGGACTCACGCAAGTGAGTCCGATTTTTTTGAAAATAAAAAAAGGCCGGATGAGACTCAGAGCCGGCCTTATGTTTTGTCACAACTTTCGTCATGACATTATAAGTATATCATATCCACAGGATTTGTCAATAGTGGATTTGTTTTTTTTATTATTGTATAATAATTTTATAATGAAATAAATTTAAAATTTATGCATGAAATTTTCAAGAAAAGACATTCAGTGAGAAGTTTTCAAAATAAAGCCATTGAAGAGGAAAAATTAAAAGAGATTTTGGAGGCGGCGAATTCGGCGCCATCTGCTGGGAATTTGAAAGCCAGAGAAATTGTAGTGGTTAAAGATTTAGAAACTAAAAATGGCTTAGTGAAAACTACTTCTGGGCAAGATTTTATTGCCGAAGCTTCAGTGGTTTTAGTTTTTTTTGCCTTGCCAGAAAAGTCAGGTAAAGAATATGGGGAGCGGGGAAGAAATCTTTATTCTATTCAAGATGCCACAATTTCTGCCAGTTTTGCCTGGCTTCAGGCAGTTGATTTGGGTTTATCTTGTTGCTGGGTTGGGGCGTTTGATGAGAAAGAGGTTAAAGAAATTTTAAAAGTTTCTCCCGACTGGTACCCCGTCGCCATTTTGCCAATCGGCTATTCAGCTGAGTGAGTTTTTCTTATCGGCTAATTCGCACGAATATGTCCTATGGTCCGTTTAAGCTACGATCGTGAGTTATGTGGAACAAATTAATTTTACCTAAAAATAAGAATTCAAAAATAAAAAAGGCCGGGGCGGTTCGCCGCCTCCGGCCGGGTCAATCACGGATGTGTCTGTGAGATTTTATTTGTCTATTAGGGTAAGGATTGTTCCCATCACTATAACGATGAACGCAAAACATATTGTTAACCACATAGTCAAAGACAGCTCTGCTCCGTAAAGCCTGAATCCCATAGCTGAAAGTATTATTACAAACCCAAAAATCAAAAGCCCTATTCCGGTGGCAAACATTCTTCCCTTCAAAAGTTTTAAGAACATTTTTAAATATCCTCCTTTAAGGTTCAGATTTCTACCATTTCGGTAGATTTTTATATTAGCAAATATTAAAAACCTTGTCAATAATGGATTTGTTTTTTTAATTATTGTATACTTTGAAGTGATATGACCACAAAACAATTAAAGCAAAAATACCTGAAATTTTTTGAGGAGAAGGGACATAAAATTATTCCTTCTGCTTCTTTGATTCCGGAAAATGACCCGACGGTTTTATTTACAACAGCTGGAATGCATCCATTGGTGCCGTATTTATTGGGCGAAAAACATCCAGCAGGGGATAAATTGGTAAATGTGCAGAAATGCATCAGAACCAGCGACATTGATGAAGTAGGGGATGATGTGCATTTGACTTTTTTTGAAATGTTGGGGAATTGGGGGCTCGGAAGCCCCGCCTCGACTCGCGGAGGCGAGCCGACGCGAGGCGGGTATTGGAAAAAAGAAGCGATTGAAATGAGTTGGGAATTTTTATTTGATAAGAAATGGCTTGGTTTGGACAAAAATAAAATATCGGTTTCGGTATTTGCTGGCGACCTCGATGTTCCCAAAGACACAGAATCAGCAAAAATTTGGGAGAATTTAGGAATTCCAAAAAGCAGAATAAAATTTTTAGGCAAAAAAGATAATTTTTGGGGTCCAGCTGGAAAAATCGGTCCCTGCGGTCCTTGCACAGAAATGTTTTATGATCCTGCCCGCCACGGCAAGCCTGGCGTTGCAGGCGGGGGCGTTGAAATCTGGAATGATGTTTTTATGGAATATAATAAAACTACTGATGGAAAATACGAGCCGTTGAAACAGAAAAATGTTGATACTGGAATGGGGGTTGAAAGAACGGTCGCAATTTTAAATAACAAAAAAAGTGTTTATGATATTGAGCCGTTGAAATCAATCGTTGACAAAGTAAGAGTGTTATGTGGGACGTCGCACGTCCCACATAAGGCTGAGCGGATTATTGCTGACCATTTGCGCGCTGCGACATTTATTATGGGAGACGAAAAGGGGATTGCGCCGTCAAATGTTGAGCAGGGTTATATTTTGAGGCGATTGATTCGTCGGGCAATCCGTTATGGCAAGAAGATTGGGATTGATAAACCATTTACCCACGAAATCGCTAAAATTATTGATATTGACAATAAAGATTTCGTCATCGAGCAGCTTATCCGGGAAGAAGAAAAATTTAATAAAACATTGGAAAAAGGATTAAGAGAATTTGAAAAAATCCCCTTTGATAAGAAATCCCTTAGCGAGATGAGCGAGTTAGCGTTTTATTTTTTTTCCACCCTTGGATTTCCCCTAGAAATGTTTTTTGAAGAATTGAATAATAGAAGTATAGAATATGACGAAAAAGGAATTTCAAAGGGATTTCAAAATGAATTTGAAGCGCACCAAAAACTTTCTCGAACCGCGACTGCGGGAAAATTTAAATCAGGATTAGCGGATAATTCAGAGCAGGTGACAAAGCTTCATACTGCCACGCATTTATTGTTGGCTGCTCTGCGTAAAGTTTTAGGAGAGCATGTTTTTCAAAAGGGCTCAAATATTACCGCAGAAAGATTGCGTTTGGATTTTTCGCATTCGGAAAAAATGACAGAAGAACAGATTAAAGGGGTTGAAAATATTGTTAATGAGCAAATTAAAAAAGATTTAGCGGTTTGCTGCGAAGAAATGCTTTTGGAAGAAGCAAAAAAGAAAAACGCAATGGGAGTTTTTGAATCAAAATACGGAGATAAAGTTAAAGTTTACTCTGTTGAAGACCCCGCGGGGGCGGGGCAAGTTTTTTCTTGCGAAATTTGTTCTGGTCCGCATGCGCAAAAAACAGGAGAATTGGGCCATTTTAAAATTCTTAAAGAAGAAGCATCCTCTGCTGGTGTCCGCCGCATCAAAGCAGTTTTGGAATAGGATTTTTTTTGCTATAATATAATTGATGAAAAATCTTATTGTTTTGGACATTGGCACGCAGTTTATAAAAGCGCTGATAATGGAAATTGACAAGAAATCAGGGAAAGGAATTGTTAGGGCATGGGCAAAAGAAGGGTTTTCAAATGATAAAGCCGCTGTTTGCCAGAAAATTTTTAAAAATTTAGAGAAAAAATCAGGAACCAAAACACAGGAAATTTTTCTGGGCCTGGGAAGCGATGTTTTAAAAGGTAGGGCAGCGACATTTTGTTTTAAGCGTGACAACCCAGCGCAGAAAGTTGACTTGGCGGAATTAAAATATCTGATTCAAAAAGTCCTTTGGCGGGCGCTGGACAGAATAAGAAAAGAAATTGTCCGAGAAACGGAATTTAAAGATACTGATGCCAGATTGTTGGATGCTTTCATTGTTGATATTGAGGTTGATGGTCATTCTGTTTCCGACCCCATCAGCTCTCAAGGCCAGAACATTTGTCTAAGTATTTTTAATATTTATACTTCCGAGAAATGGTTGGATGGCATCAGGTCGTTTGTTTCCGCTCTGGGATTTAAACTATTGGGTCTTATTCCGGTTTCCTACGCCTTATTTCATTGCCTAAATTTGGAAAAGTCCGTGAAGGGAAGCGCGCTGATTATCGATGTTGGGGCAAAAACAACAGAGGTTACGCTGGTAAAAAACGGCGGAGAGGAAATTGCAACCAAGAATTTTCATTTAGGAGGGCAGGCATTCAGTCGGGTCCTGGCTGAATTTTTAGGTCTTAATTTGGCCGAAGCTGAAATAATTAAAATAAAATACAGCCGCGGAGAGATAAGCAAAGAAGTAAAAAAGAAAATAGAAAAATTATTTGCGCCAAATGTCTCTTCGTGGCTCAAAGGAATAAAAATTATTTTGGAAGACTTTATCAAAGAATATAAATTCCTACCTGCAAAAGTTTTTCTTTGCGGAGGAGGATGCGGGCTGCCAGTGATTGAAAGCGCGCTAAAGAAAGAAAAGAAGTTTAAAATAAGTTATATTGAGAAAACACCAATTTCATCGCTCGCAGAAATGTATGCTGATTCTCTGAAAGAAAAAGACATATTCCAATTAATTTTTAAAAGAGCAATAAAACTAATTCAGGGCTGATATGGAAAAATTTTATTTAGAAAAGGAAGAAGAATTATTTTCAATAATCGACAAAATAAAATTGAGTCAAGGCGCTAACGTTGCCTTAGTGGTTCCTTTGGGTATGCTCGCACTGAAAAGTATCATTAATTTGAGAATTCTGAAAGAAGAATGCATTTTTCTCGGCAAAAACATTTATATTGCTACTTCCGATGCTTTAATCAAGAAACTTTCCCAGCAGGCGGGAATTGAAATCTTGGAACCTCAAACAGAAACGCCCCGCATAGAAAAATCAGCGAAGATGGGCAGGATTGTCGATTTGAGACAGAAAGCGATAACCGATACTGCAGATACTACGGAAGAGCTAATTTTTCCCAGAAAATATGATGAAGGTCCGGTTTTTTCCGAACCCCTACCAATTAAGTCGGAAAAAATAAAAAAAGTCAGGCATTTCAAATTTCCAAAATTTAAAATTTTTGCCTGGGTGTTTGTAATTTTGTGTGTATTGGGATTATTGATTTATCTGGTTTTGGTCGTAATGCCAAGAACGCAGATTACAATTTATCCAAAGAAAGAAAGTATTAAATTTGACGCGGAAATTACAGTTGATAAAAATACAGATACGGTTGACTCCAATTCTGGCACAATCCCCGGACAATTATTCAATGTAGAAGAAATCCAGACAAAAGAATTTCCTGCAACTGGCGAAAAAGAAGTAGAAGAGAAGGCCTCTGGCAAAATAATGGTTTATAATCAATACAGTTCAAGTTCGCAGACACTGGTAAAGACAACCCGATTCAGGTCTTCGGATGGAAAAATTTTCAGATTAGTAAATACAACCACAATCCCGGGCGCAAGCATAGAAGAAGGCAAAATCATCGCCAGCAGCAAAGAAGTAGATGTTGCCGCGGACGAGGCGGGCGAAGCGTACAACATCGGTCCGACTGATTTTACCATTCCCGGGTTTGAAGGCACTCCGAAATATACTGCTTTTTATGGAAAATCAACAGAGGTAATGGCTGGCGGGGCAAAGGGCAAGATGAAAGTGGCGACAGCAGACGATATCAGCGGGGCAATAAATATTGTTACCTTGGAATTAAAAGATAAAGTGTCAAAAGAATTTGAGGCAAAAA